>JAEEGK010001005.1_pt1 | contig 70658 bp, 57 predicted proteins | sample 8958771 | NCBI WGS metagenome assembly JAEEGK01 (sample SAMN16246547, study PRJNA631951) | gut metagenome | biome: gut microbiome; feature: rumen; material: SC-attached | host: Bos | place: Iran: Karaj | collected 2018-10
GTCGATCTTTGCCGCTTCGATCAGGGAGTCGGGAACCTGTTCCATGAACTGCTTCATGAGGAAGAGGCCCATGGGCTTTACTATGGCGGGAACGATCAATGAAAGATAGTTGTCCAGCCAGTTGAGGTGAGCCATTACCAGGTAATTGGGAATGGCCGTTACATGGGACGAGAACATGAGGGCAGTCACTATCAGCCAGAAGATCAGGTTCCTGCCGGGGAATCTGTGCTTTGCAAGAGGGTAGGCACAGAGACTGGCAACAAACAGATGACCCGCGGTACCGAACAGTGTGATGAACACTGTGTTAAAGATGTAGCGGCTGAAGGGCACCCAGGACTCGCTCATGAGTACAAAGATGTCGTGAAAGTTCTTAAATGTAGGATTTCTTACGAAGAAGCGGGGAGGGAAGATGAACAGTTCCTCCAGAGGCTTCAATGAGTTACATACAGCCAGCACAAGGGGGAGACCCATAAACGCTCCGAGAATGATAAGGAGAGCAAGACTTATGGTGTTTCCCACCAGTGAGTGGGTCTGCTTTGCTCTTTTTTTGTGCTTTATTATCATGATCACTGCCCTACCTTTCTGAGTAAGGCCTGGATCCCCTTATTGCAAAGGATCATGACCATGAAGAGGAGAGTGGCGATGGCTGAAGCGTATCCCATTTCAAATCTGATGCTTCCGTAGTCCACAAGGTGTGAAACTACTGTATGTGCTGCGTAGTTGACGCTGGGGAAACCTGCCAGGGCCGCCAGCTGTTCGTGGATGGCAAAGGATGATGTGATGGTCATTACCGCACCGAACATGAGCTGAGGCTTCATGGAAGGGAGAGTGATGTACCAGAGTTCCTGAAAACGGTTTTTGATACCGTCCATGTAACCCGCTTCGTAAAGTGACTGATCCACGTTCTGCAGACCTGCTATGAAGGAAAGGAAGCCGGTACCCATACTCATCCAGAGGACTACTATTATGAGGATGGGAACGATGTACTTCTGATCCTCGAACCAAAGGTGAGGAGAGTAGGTGATACCGAGTTTCATGAGCCATGCATTTGCAAAGCCGTAGGTGTCGCTTGAAAATATGTACTTCCACACGATATATGCCTGACCGGAAATGGTCGGTGCATAGAAGAGCAGGGTCATGAAGGCACGGACTTTTTTGTTCTTGATGTCATTTATCATCCATGCAATGAAAAGCGCCATGAAGTAGCCGATGGGGCCCGTTACGACAGCAAACAGAAAGGTGTTTTTGATGGCTGTCAGGAAAACTTCGTCCGCAAAGAACAGGTCGATATAGTTCTGCCAGCCCACAAATCTCGGCTGTTCAAGGATGTTGAAGTAGGTGAAGCTGAGTCCGATGGAAACCAGTACCGGTGCCAGAACAAAAACAGTGAAAAGCAGGCAGTAGGGTAACATAAAGAGATAGGACATCCTGTGACGACAGATGTCTTTCCAAAGACTCTTTGCCTTTTTTTTGATATATCTTGGATAAATGTCCCAAGAGAGATTGTCGTTTTTTTCTTTATTCTTCATCGCATAACTCCTAATCCACCGGTAATCCGAATTCGAGACGCTTTCTTTCGATCTCGTAATTGATCTGTTTTACGTAATCCTGCAGAGTTTCGCGAGGATCTTCATTGTTGTTGTAAACCGTGTAGAATGCGTTTTTGATGTGGCGCTCGGTGAAGTAGCCGCCGGGAACCTGAGGAAGAGCCTTTACCCAGGAGAGCTGGTTCACCAGTTCTCTGTAGTCTGCGGTGGCCCAGGGAAGGTTTTCCAGAGCCTTCATGTTGGCTGTTGCCACACGTCCCGCAACTCCCAGCACGTTCTCGATCTCGTTGCCGTATTCGGTCTGTGTGACATCGCTCATCCACCATTTGAGGAATTCCCAGCTCTCATCCGGCATGTCGCTGGTGGCCATGATGACGCAGGCGGTCTCCCAGGCCGAAACCGAATGATCCAGGCTGCCGTCTTCCTTACGATAGCCGGGAACGAGGGTGAAGCCCCAATCCCCCTTTATCTCGGGAGCAAAAACGGAGAGGTAGTTGTACTGAGTGTAATCTCCGATGGCGAGGGGCATCTCGCCGGTACGGAAACGGCTGGCCATGTCGTAGGAAACAGGCATGCCGTAGTTTACGTAATTTCCGCTCCACTGCTTGAAGGCAGCCACCGCATTTTCGGTGTCCAATGCGCTGTGCTTGGAATCTTCCGTGTAGTACTTGCCGTCATGCTGATAAAGGAACATGGCGAATGTGGTCCAGTCGGGGAAGATGCCGATGTTCATATTGCTTTTCTGGATAACGGAGAGGCATCTGTAAAACTCATCCCAGGTGGTGGGCACTTCCAGGCCCAGCTCATGCAGGATGTCTGCCCTGTAAAACATCACATGGAAGGACATTGTCTGTGGTAAGGCATATACACCGCCTTCCAGAGTGAACTGATCGAAAGCTTCCTTATAGAAATAATCCTTTACTTCTTCGAAATCCGGGAACTGAGTGAGATCCAGAACTGCGTTCCTGAGAGCGTAGTTCATGGGCTCTATGCCCGCTACATTAAGTGCCACGTCAGGTCCTTTTCCTGCCAGAGTGGCGGAGAGGAGAACGTCTTTGTTGACCAGCTTGATGTTGACAGGGATCTTTTTTGACGGAACGAAGTAGTTGTCTACAAGGGTTTTAATGACCGTAGCCTGATCACGTCCGCCGCCGGTCATGCTTGTAATGTTGCTTCCGTCTGCAAGGATCCAGACATCAAGAACATCGGTTTCGTCGTCGTAGATCTCTCCGATGCTGTCATAGTCCTCGACAAAGCTTGCAAAGAACTGCTTGAGTTCATGCAGCACACTTCTGAAAAAGCCGGGCGTAACCTTCGGTTCTTTTGCATCGGAACCGCAGATCTGGATGTAGTCGATCTCCAGAGGCTGCTCGCTCATGGTGAGGATCCAGGAACTTAAGGAAACGATGTTGTCTTTAAAGGCTGTCCACTGCTTTGCAATGTTTTCGGGTTTCTTTACGATCCTGTCAAGCTGATTGATGAGGTTGTCTATGGCCTGGGTTTCGCTGCCTTTACGTCCCTGTGAGTAATCTGTGACCATTTCCTTAAGGGACTTTATCACCTCATATTGTTCAGCGATACGTTTCAGAGTGTCGGGGCATTTTACTTCCAGCTGGTAATCACGCATGGTGTCGGGAGAACTTCCTATTATCATCAGGAGCTCTCTGTAAACGGAATTGAGTTCTTCAACGCTTCCGCTTGCCATACGCAGTATGTCCGCCAGCTCCTGACCGAGCCCGATGCGGAAGGAGAGAGTGTGTTTTCCGGCAGGGAGGCGGAAGCAGTAGGGATCCTCGCCATCGCCCAGTACCGAAAGCTGCCATGCATTCTCGTAGTAGAAGTAGAATTCCTCCGCTTCTTTAAAGGGTGTTTCTCCGTCGATCTCCAGAGAACGGCAGACTGTAACGCCTGTGTTCTTGTTCTGCCTGTACTTGACCATGATCTTGTAGAGGCCGTCTTCGGGAACTTCAAATTCCCAGGTTATCCATTGACCCACCAGCTTCCAGTTGGTACCGCCGATGGTGTTGAGTCTTGTTTTTGATGCGCTGTAGGGCTCCGTGAGAGAAGATGTCCTGTCGGGAATGGGGTAGAGTGTGGAATCCGATTTAAGTATCGCATCCTCACCCTGCACTTTTACTGTTACGGAGCTGATCTCTCTCATTCCTTCGGAACGGTTCTTTGCGTCGTATTCCGCGTAAGAGGGGAGTGGCTTCTCCTGAGTAAGTGCGATCTCTCCGATGACCATGGGCTCTTTTACCGAGGTAAGGGTAACGGTGTTTTTGCCTTTTTCAAAGTAGTATTTGTAGGCACCCGTCACATAACCGTTACTGTCTTTTACAAAGGAAGTGATCCATTCCGGAGCTTCTTCCTGACGGGGACGGATGTCATTACCTCTGGAATCCTTAAGGATCTCTTCCGCATTTTTCCAGATCCTTGTGAATTCCGTGTACTGCGATCCGTCAAAAGGGATGGAGCCGTTAATGTAGATCTTTCTTTCTATGGTATTGTTCTTTCCCTTAATGGGATAGTAGGTCAGACGGATGTTGTAGAAGCCTGCTTCCGGAACGTTAAAGGTGTAAGTGGCCGAGCCCTCTTCCGGAGTCAGAAGGCTTTTTCCGCTTCGACCTTCGTAGTCCGACAGTACTTCAAAGCCTTCACCGGATGAGGAGCAGGAGCCGCCGGAGAGAACGATCTCTCTGTCCGGGGATGAGGCATTTGAATGTGCTTCCAGATAGGAGCTGTAGCTGTCGGCATTATGTACCATTGCGCTGATGTCCGGACGGACTGTCCCTTCGTCACTCGGGGCTGCTTTTACAGCCGTGAGGGGCACCAGCAGGACAAGGGTTAACGCAAGTGCTGTGGTTCTTTTTACGAAATGACCTTTCATTTCATTTCCTCCGCTGTCTGGTTAACGTAATTTCCAGTTTGAAACAAAAGAGATCTCCATATCCCCGTTGTCTTTGAAAACAATGGGAAGCCAGATGTATCTTGAATCGTTCAGAGTGTCTGCAAACCATCTGTCACCCATGTAGATCCATGTACCGCTGTTCACATCGAGGAAGATGCAGGTGCTCTGGGATTCGAAGGTGGTATGGTTTGAGTCTCCTATGCAGGGATCGCCTTTGGATGTCCATTCGCCCATTACTGAATCCGCAACATAGTATCTTGCCTGATTGGGAGCCCATCCGGTACAGCCGGAGGTCATGAGATAGTACCTTCCGTCCTTAAGGAAGAGGGCAGGAGCTTCACGCTGGGCTCCGGGGAAGAGACGGATGAAGTCCTTGCCGTAAACCGCTTTTTCGGGTTCTGTTTCAAGGTAAGTGTAATCCTCGTTAAGCTTTGAAATGTAAAGCGTCAGGTTCTCTTCGCTGGAGTAGATGATGTAGGCTGTTCCGTCGGTGTCCTTAAAGAGATTCATGTCCCTTGCCATGCCCTTGCTCTGGGGATGCTTGTCTTCCTGATCGGGAGGACAGGTGTTCAGTCTGTATCTTCCCACGAAACGATAGGGGCCGAAGGGAGTGTCGCTTACCGCCACACCTGCACAGGCAGCGGCGTAATTACTGTTACTGGTGGCTGTGGGACCGTCTGCATGGAACCAGAGAACGTACTGCCTGTTCTTTTCGTTGTAGATGAGCTTCGGACGCTCGATCACGGCGCGTTCCGCATCGAGAGCCAGAGCGACATTGTCCAGCTCCGCATCCGAGTATCCTGCATATAAATCCTTAAAGTATTCTTCCTTTTCAAGTGCTCTTCTTGAGGGCACGTTTCTCATGATGATACCCTCGAACTTCCAGTTGTAGAGATCGTCGGATGTGTAGGCACAGACACCGCCGCGATAGCCGTGGGTCTTGTCTTCGCCGACCCAGACCCATTTGGTCGAGATCTTGCCTGTTTCGGGATCGGGGATCTCCAGCTGCTGGACCTGACCGCCGTGAGCCTGTATGGGGGTGCCTTCGGTATCTGTCCATACGGCACCGGGATTAAAGGAATCATATTTGTATTTTTTGGTAAGCATTTTGTAACTCTCCCTGAGATCTTTAAATTTTTGTTTGATCTGATTTACTCCGTTGTTACTTTCTTTTGAAAGAAACTTTTCCGCGGCTTCGAGAGCGGAAAGATAGGATTTAACGGACTTCTCCGTGTAGAGTTCCGCTGCATTGTCCACCCTCATGGATTCAACGGCGGCGGAAAGAAGTTCCCTTGTGTATTCCGGTTCCGAAGCTATGGTGATATAGCTGAGGATGGGAGACTCCATAAAGGTGTGAGCATCCGGATTGCAGACTTTTAAGTTCAGTATCCCGTCCGTAACCTTTGTCTCGAAGCTTTTTTCATTTACGTTGTAGCGGAGGATCTTTTCTGCTTTTATCTCGGTCTTTCCTTCGCATTCCACGCTGATCTTTCTGACGCCGAAGGGATTGTAAAACCCAAGTGTTACGGTGTAATTTCCTTCGGGAACCGAGAAATCGTAGCAGATACCGGTTTTTGAAGGATCCGATGCGTTTTTTGAAACCACCCACTTAAATGCCGTGACCCCTTCTCCCAGACTGTCTTCTTCGGACAGGATGTCGGGAGATCCGTGATAGCCCCAATATAATTTAGTCACGGGATCTTCTCCGTAGGGCATATCGGACTGTGACTGACACAGACCCGCAGGAAATCCGGTCGGGAAGATCCCCGTATCCTTCGTTGCGCAATCCACGCGGTACAATGTGAAATCAGCCATCAGCATTTCTTTGGCTGTCCGGGTGAATGACTGTGATGCGACCGGTTCCGCAGTGGGAGCTGCCACTGAAGGGGGCATTTCCGCGGGAAAGGTTGTCTCTTCCCGGCCACAGCCGGCCGAGAGCAGCGCAACAGCGAGAACACCGGCTTTTAGGACTTGTTTTACGCCGTTTTTAAAGGGAAAAACCATAATTCTTCTCCTGAATTTTTGGAATCATTAATTTCTGTTTAGATTAAATTTAGAATATACCATAAATGAAAATTGTGCAATCGATTACATATACAAAAATGCAATCGATTTTTTGTGCAACTTGCACAAAAAAAATAATCATACAATCGATTTCACATGTAAAACATAGCCTTGCAAAACATTATGAAACCGCCAATATTACTAACTTTTAAGGCAAAAAAGCAATAAAAACGAGCGCCTGATCCGAAGAAACGCTTCGGAAGGCGCTCATTTTGTGACATTATTGGATTTGTGAGTTTTTACCTTACAAGCATTCCGTTTTCTTCCCGGAAGCCCATTTTTTTCAAATACTCTTTGTGAACAGCGTTGTTTCCGTCGTAACAGAGCTTTGAGTAGCCCATCTCGTTAAGCTGTTTGTAAACAAAACTGCCCAGTTTGCAGTCACGATACTGAGGAGTGGAGTAGTCCGTGAGGAACAGGAACTCGTTTCCGCTGCTTTTTCCCAGTGTTATGCCTGCCAGATTATCATCCCGGAGTTCAAGAAAGACCTTATTGACCTCGGACAGCCTCGATCCTCTGTCCGGGAAGTATCTGTCGATGTCTTCCTTGTATCTTTCAAGCATATGCACGGCGGATGCGTCATTTACCGATGCTTCGATAAGCGTAAAGGCTTTGTCTTTGTTGATCAGCTTTACAAGAAACCAGATGTTTATGGCCACCAGCGCTGCATTCATTACGGCAGTGGGGTAGGAGCGGATCACCAGGGCATATATACAGAATATCAAGGATCCGATGGTGTTGATTATTCTGAGTTTTATGACGGAACTCATGAGGAGGGACACCACCACCAGCAAAGAACCAAGGTATCCGATGAGTTCCCAGATCAATTCTTTTGTCATTTTTATACCATCCTTTATAAAAATATAATCTTTTAAAGCGAATCGTTATTATATCATGAAAAAGTACAAAACTCAAGGGCGCGGGAGATGGCATTGTGCAACAAAGGGTATTTTTTTCACATTTACAAATGGTTTATATTAAACTATAATAGTTCAGCCTAAAACGTTTTAAAAAGAGATGAAGATTTTATTCATATAATAAGGAGAAATGCTATGGAAATGGATTACAAATGGTTGTCCGACCCCACTGTTTTCAACATTAACAGAGTTGAGGCACACTCAAATCACAACTTCAGCGGCTGTCAGAAAAAGCTGAACGGGATCTGGAAGATGCATTATGCAAAGAATCTTTCCCTCACTCCCGCCGGATTCTGGAAGGAAGGCTTTGATCTTACGGGCTTTGATGATGTGACTGTTCCCCTGCCGATCCAGATGCAGGGCTACGGAAACACGGCTTACAATAATTTCATGTATCCCTGGGACGGACATGAGAAAGTAAAGAACGGAGACGTTCCGAAGAAGTTTAACCCTACCGCAAGTTATGTTAAGGAATTCATTCCCGAAAAGGAAATGGAAGGACAGAGAGTATTTTTGAGCTTTGCGGGAGCGGAGAGCGGAATGGCTCTTTGGGTCAACGGCATTTTCATAGGCTATTCGGAGGATTCCTTCACACCTCACGACTTTGAGATCACAAAAGCAGTCAGATTCAACGAAGTGAACCGTCTTGCGGTCCAGGTCTATCGTTTCACATCTTCCAGCTGGCTTGAAGACCAGGATTTCTTCAGATTTTCCGGACTTTTCAGGGATGTGACTCTCTATTCGATCCCTGAGATGCACATCTTTGACATCTTTGCAAAAGCAAAGCTTGACAGGGACAATGTAAACGGAACACTGGATCTGGAGCTTACTCTGGATGCTTCCGATAAGGAAAAGGCTGTTGCGGAGATCACCGTAAGAAGTCTGGAAGAAGAGATCATGAAGGCTGAAATGCCTGTGGTCAAAGGAAAGAACAATAAGGAATTCAAGGTGGGAGAGGTCGCAGCCTGGAGCGCTGAGTATCCCAACCTTTATGAGCTTTGCATAGTGCTTAAGAATGAAAAGGGAGAAGCTGTTGAAACCTGCACCCAGAAAATCGGCTTCAGACGCTTCGAACTTGAAAACGGCATTCTTAAACTGAACGGAAAAAGGATCATCTTTAACGGCGTGAACCGCCATGAGATGAGCTGTGAGACGGGACGCACCGTTTCCTACGAAGACACTGAAAATGACATCATCAACATGAAGAGGCACAACATCAACGCCATCCGTACATGCCATTATCCCGATCAGACCTTTGTTTACGATCTTTGCGACAAGTACGGTATCTACGTTATCGACGAGTGCAATCTTGAGACCCACGGAACCTGGTCTGTTACCGGAAAGCCCGATGAAAACACGCTTCCCGGAAGCATCGCCGCATGGAAGGATGTGTGCCTTGACAGAGCAAAGTCATTGCAGGAAAGAGACAAGAACCACGCCTGCGTCCTTTTCTGGTCCTGCGGTAACGAATCCTGCGGAGGAAAGAACATCTGGCTCATGTCACAGCTCTTTAAGGGAAGAGACGACACGAGACTTGTTCATTACGAAGGCATATGCCACGACCGCACCTATAATGACACTTCCGATGTTGAAAGCCAGATGTACACAAAGCCCTGGGACATCAGGAAATTCCTTGAAGAGCATCCCGAAAAGCCCTTCATATGCTGCGAGTATATGCATGCAATGGGCAACTCCCTGGGAGCAATGGACGAGTACACTGACATGACCCACGAAGTGGAGCGCTATCAGGGCGGCTTTATCTGGGACTACATCGATCAGGCTTTCAGAAAGAAGAACCGTTACGGCGAAGATTTTATGGGCTACGGCGGTGATTTTGACGACAGACCCAATGACTTCAATTTCTGCGGAGACGGTATCGTTTTTGCGGACAGGACCAACAGCCCCAAGATGCAGGATGTGAAGTACAATTACCAGAACATCGGCATCAGCTTTAAGGACAACAAGGCGATCGTAAAGAATTACTTCCTTTTCACGGATCTCAGAGAATTTGCCTGCACGCTGATCCTTCAGAGAAACGGTGCAGAGATCGCAAGAGAGGGAAGAAATGTGAAGGCTGCTCCCGGAGAAACGGTGGAAGTGGAACTCTTTGACAGAGCATCTTCCCTGTTTGAAAAGGAAGGTGAGTACACCACAACGGTTTCCTTTACATTGTGCGAGGACAATGACTGGGCTGAAAGCGGCTATGAGATCGCTTTCGGACAGGACAGCTTCACTGTTGGGACCGAGATCGTGGGACTGGACATGCTGACCGAAAGAAGGGAAAAGCCCGTTCGTAAGCTTGAGATCGTTGATTGTGATTACAATTACACCTTTAGGGGTGAGAACTTCGAATACATCTTTTCAAAGCGTCAGGGAGGCTTCCTCTCCATGAGAGTGAACGGCAGGGAGATGTTTGACCTTGCTCCGAAGCCGAATTTCTGGAGAGCACCTACGGACAATGATATGGGAAACCGTATGGTACTCCGTATGGGACAGTGGGAACTTTCCAGCCGTTACAATGCAGTGGTTGATTTTAAGGCCGAAGGGAACACTGTAACCTTTACTCACCTTCTGGGCGGACACAAGGATGTTTTCATGCAGAGTTCCTACACTGTGAGCGACGACGGCACGGTAAAGATCACCATGGATCTTCCCGCGATCCCCGACGGACAGGATCTTCCCGCCTTCGGAATGATGTTCACTCTGCCTGCGGATTATGAGAATGTCAGATACTACGGCGAAGGTCCCGATGAGTGTATGATAGACAGAAGAAAAGGTGCGAAACTCGGTATCTTTGATTTCAAGGCTTCCGAGAATTTCACTCCCTATCTCATGCCTCAGGAATGCGGTAACAGAACCGGAGTCCGCATGGCGAGCGTTACTGACGAAAGAGGTCACGGCATTATGCTGGCTTCGAAGAACATGGAGCTTTCGGTGCTTCCTTACACTCCTTTTGAGGTTGAGAATGCATTGCACATCCATGAGCTTCCCGACATCCACCACACTGTGATCCGCGCAAATCTCATCCAGATGGGCGTGGGAGGAGACGACTCCTGGGGAGCAAAGACCCACGAGCAGTACGTGATCAAGAGCGATAAGGGAATGCATTTTGAGTTTTATGTGGCGGGGGTATAAAAGTAAGAAACTATTCGCAGCGGCCGTTCAACCTGCACTCGCAGACCTTCCGCCTGCGGCGTAAGTCGCTTCTTAAGAAGCTGTTGTCTGCTTCGTGTACGTTGAACAGCCTTCCCACAATAAAACAAAGGAGTTTCCCCTTGAAAGCAAGCTTTCGGGGAAGACTCCTTTATTTTATTGCTGCGAATAGTTTCTATGCGCGCATGTCGAAGCTGAATCTGCTTACCAATGACGGGGAATGAGCTTCCAGAAACTGTGTGAGTAGCGGAGGTTCATTCTCCTTTTTTTCACTTACGTTTACATCGCAGTTTAACGAGTACCCTTTCTTTGCAAGGGCTTCCGCAAGAGCGGGGACTTCCGAAGAAAAGACTTCCTTTGAGTTTTCCGTTGCGGCGGAGATCGTAACTGCTGCATTTTTGCCTGTAAGTTTTATCAAAATGTCGGTTTCCCCCAGATTGTCCAGATCCAGATGGAGGAGGGCACTGACGGTGTCGCCTGCCTTAAAGGCTCTCTTTTTTTCGTAGACGTAAAGATCTCCTCTTGCGTTTTCTTCTTTAAGCTTTATGGGAAGCTGAACGTAGGGAAAAACGTTGTTCACGGAGTCCATGAATTTAAGGGTGGAAGAAAGCCTGGCGGCGTGGGTCTGAGGCTGGGACTTTGCGGCTGCCTCTTTTACGTTCTCGGCTGACTGTGCTGCCACTTTTTCCTCGAGCTTTTTAAGCTTTTCGGAAACGCTTTCCAGTTTTTCGTAGAGATCTTTGACCTTCTTCGGGTCTCCGAAATCCTTGAGAGGAAGATGAAGGGCAGAATGGATCTTATCCGGCGAAGGTTTTGCTTCCGTATCCGAAATCGGTCTGTCAGCCTCAGTGCTTTCAAAGGTCCGGGGGACAAGATCTTCTTTGCTGCTTTCCGCAGGCTGAGCCTTTTCCTGGATTTCTCCGTTCTTCAAAGGAACAGTGTCTGTTTCCTGACCTTCAGGTGACATTTTGGCAAAAGGAACAGTAACATTTTCTTCCGTTTGAGCTTTCGTAGGGGGCTCTTGGGGTGCATCAGCCGCAGCTTCCGGATTTACCGACAGCATTTCCGTTATCAGACCTTTGAGTTCTGTCTTTAGTTCTTCCTTTTGCAGACCTTCGGGGAGCGCTTCTATGCTTTCCGATACTTCCGTAACCGAAGCGGCAAATTCCGCCACAGGTTCGGAATTACCGAAATCACGATAGATCTCGATGTTTTCTTTGGTCATGGGGATCTTCGCTATGTCCATGAGGACAAGATCCTTTATGGGAACATTGGGATACCTTGCGGACAAAGCAAGGAATCTTTTTATATTACTTTCGTTAATGGGCCGGGAATGGAGCATCAGTTCCTTGACGACATTTTCAGACCGCTCGGTGGGAGTGATGCCTGCAGCTGAAAGAGCCTTGTGCACTGCTTTTTGAGTCTGTGTGTCCTCGCTGTTTTCGCCTCCCGCAAGTTTGAGGGTGACGATCTTTCCTTCCTTGCCCGCAACGATAAACTCTGCGGTGTCCCCGATGGAAAGAGGGAGAGGAGTAGCCGTTCTGGCATTCAGCTTATCTCCCGAAAGGAGCTGCAGAAGGATGCTGTCCTGACGAAGATCCAGAACCTTCCCCTTTACCCGGCTGCTTTCACCGGGCAGGAGAGTCTCCAAAAGCTCTGCCGTTTCCGCAGCCTTTATCTCCTTAATGGGAAGTTCGGTGTTCCGCAGGTCTTTCGGAGCTTTCGGGTCGAGGTTTTTATACAGGTTTTGCATGATATTTTCCAAAATCGTCATAGGGACTCCCTTTTTGAATGATGACATTCTCTGTATACTATATCGGAAAAAAATTAAAAAATAAAATGTTGTTAAAGTTTTTTAAATGTGATAGAATCATTCACTGTAACAACCAAGCAGGCGTGGTTTATCGGTAGAATATTGGCTTCCCAAGCCGACGGGACGGGTTCGACTCCCGCCGCCTGCTTTTTGATTGCGGACATTATCGATCTTTCTCTTTTTCGGGAAAGCTGTATTTGTCCGCATTATTGCTATTAAGGGGGAAAGGAGGGTAAAATGTACGACGCGGATGTTTTGATCACATTGAGCTATGCAAGCGCTGCTTTTGTATTTGTTCTTTTTGTATACAATCTTTTCAAGTACGATAAGTATGACAAATCGGACTATTTCTTTTCGCTGATCTGCGGGATCATCTTTCTCCAATTACTCAGCAATGCACCCTTTGATCTCTGCGGCGGGCTTGAAAGGCCCTGGTACCCGTATGTACTGAATTCCGTGACTTTTGCCCAGTTTGCCCTCGGCGGTCCTCTTTCACTGATCTACACCAATTACCTGAGCTGCTACCTGAAGCTTGATGCGAATAAAAGAAAAAAGATCAGGATCAGTATGTTTGAGTACGGTATAGTTTATGAAACCCTTGTTTTGCTCAATCTCAAGTTTGGGTATTATTATACCATAAATGATCAAAATGAGTACATCCGCGGTGAATACTGGGCAGTTTCCCAGCTGCTGGCGGTTTTACCCATCATTTTGGACATCTACCTTTTCATTAAATACAGAAGAAACATTTACAAAAGTGCATGGATCGGAACCATTATCTACCTGGGGCTTCCTGTTATGGGTTCCCTTATCCAGCTTAAAACAGGCTGGCCCATAACTTTTTGCTTTGCAGCCATCGGTGTCTATATTCTTTTCTTTAACATTAAATCCGAGCAGGCATTTATGCTTGAAAGACAGCAGAAAGAGCTGGCAGAGAGCAGGATCTCCATTATGCTGAGTCAGATCCAGCCTCATTTCATGTACAATTCCCTGACGACCATAGCTGCGCTCTGCGACAAGAATCCTGCGGAAGCGAAGAGGGCAACACTGAACTTTTCCAGATACTTGAGAAAGAACATAGATTCCGTCAACAAACGTATGCCTGTTCCTTTTGACAGCGAACTGGAGCATGTGAGCACCTATCTTGAACTTGAGAAGTTGCGCTTCGGGGACAGATTAAAGGTGGTAATGGACATTCAGAGTACGGACTTCCTGATCCCGCCCCTGACCATCCAGCCCCTGGCGGAAAATGCGGTGAAGCATGGCATATGCAACAAGACTGAGGGCGTCGGAACCCTTACCATTGCCACCAGGGAAAAGGAAACCTGCTATGAGATCACCATCGCCGATGACGGCATAGGATTTGAAGCAGGACAGAAAGTGGAGGATGGCAAGGAACATATAGGAATGGAAAACGTCCGGGACAGGCTTAAAGCTATGTCCAACGCAACCATGAAAGTCGAAAGCATAGTGGGACTGGGCACAGTGATCACTGTCACCATTCCCAAGAAGAATGCTTCCATTATGGAAAAAAACATGATATGAGATCATTTGCGGATACTTTAAAAAGAACATTTTTAAGAAAGAGAACTTTAATACTGCTGGCGGCCGTGATAGGGGAGATATGCCTTAAAATTGCGGAAAACAGCAGTTTTTTTGCGGAAGAGATCTTCGGAAAGCACATCTTTAAATGGATGTCGGTGGGAATCTCCGCAGTTACCGGGATCTTTCCTTTTTCCGTAGCGGAATTCTCCGTGCTGATAGCGCCCTTCCTTGCAATAGCGCTGATCGCCGGCTTCATCGTAAAAATAGTGAAAAACAAAAAGGAGAGGCTGTTTTTAAGCCTCACTTTCATCCTTAATGCCGCCTGCATCGCTTCCGTGGTGTGGTTCTTCTATTGCTTCGGCTGCGGGATCAATTACTACAGAACACCTGTCAGTGAGCACTTCGGACTGGTCACCAGGGATTCCTCCGCCGAGGAACTGGCGGCGCTGCTTGGAGAACTGGCGGACGATGCGATATATGAAAGGTCTCAGCTCACGAGTTTTGATGAAAACGGGGTCTACAGACTCCCCGGAACACCGAGACAGCTGGGGAAGGAGGCAAAGAAAGCATATGAACGCTTTGCTGCAACCTATCCCATTTTCGGTGGGATGTACCCTGCACCCAAGAGCGTTATGCTGTCTCATCTCATGTCCTACACGGAGATAATTGGCCTCTATACCTGCTGGACCATGGAAGCCAATGTGGATGTGGACATTACGGACTACGAGATCGGATCCACCATGTGCCATGAACTTGCTCATTTACGCGGATTTATCAGGGAAGATGAGGCAAATTTCATTTCCTATATGGTGTGTGCTGATTCTGACAACCATGATCTCAAGTACTCCGGTACCATGCTTGCTTTTGTGTACACGGCCAATGCTCTTTCGGGAAAGAATCCGGATCTTTACGGTGAAACCATCGCCGCACATTACGATGAAGGAATGTGGCTGGATCTTGCCGCAAACCGCGAGTACTGGAAGCAGTTTGAGAGGGCAAAGGTGGTGGCGGAAGTGGCAAATGATCTGAATGACAGCTACTTAAAAGCCAATGAGCAGGAAGACGGAGTGGAGAGTTACGGAAGGGTAGTGGACCTGCTTCTCGCGAAATACAGAAAAGATCACTGTTTAGAGTGATTTAACTTTTGGGGTGTCTTTTGGACTTGAATTTTAATAATCATTGTTTTAAAATATTTAGCTGAACGTATGTAATATACTGCTTACATACAGTGCGAAGCACCAACATATGCAGCAAAGCTGCATATGTGTGAACAGCAATTGCAGAATATAAGTCAAAATTAATCCGGAGGAAAAGATTAAATGGGATTATTCTCAGGACTTGAAGAGATCGGAATGGGAGGCCTTTCCAATGTAAAGGTCTTTGAAGACGAAAAAGCCAAAACCGAAGCGGCACAAAAAAGAAGAAACGAGCCGGTAGAACTTAAGGAAGCCGATTTCATTTTCGACAAAACCTACACCTGTCCTGTCTGCGACAGGGAATTTAAAGCAAAAACGGTAAGGACGGGAAAGGTGAAGCTGGTGGGATCCGACAGCGATCTGCGCCCGCGCTATCAGTTTGACACCCTCAAATATGATGCGCTCACATGCCCTAATTGCGGCTATTCCGTGCTCACAAGATATTTTAATGTAAATCCCACATCAGGTCAGCTGAAGCTCATCCGTGAGAATGTGTGCAAGGCATTCAAGGGCATTAAAGAACCTGCGGAGATCATGACCTATGATGATGCTCTTACACGCCACAAGCTTGCATTGCTCTGCGCGATCGTAAAGAGAGGAAAAGCCAGCGAAAAGGCTTACACCTGTCTCAAGATGGCGTGGCTTTTAAGAGGAAAGAGCGAGACTCTTCCCAAGGATACACCTAATCTCGAAGCAGTTAAAAAGGATCTGGCGGCACAGGAACTTGAAGCCATCACAAATGCCTACGAAGGATTTACCGAGGCCTTTTCCAAGGAAAACTTCCCCATGTGCGGTATGGATGAAAACACCGTCACCTATCTTTCTGCCGAACTTGCAAGAAAGATAGGCAAGTATGACGATGCACTGAGACTTTGTGCGAGAGTTATCACAGGCAAGAACGTGAACGACCGTCTCAAGGAAAAGGCACGTGATATGAAGGATCACATCTACGAAGAGACCGGACGAAAGGACGGCTGATGATGAAGGAACAGCTTTACACCATTCCTGTCAATGAAGCCTTTGACGAAAAGACCGAATGCCCCATATGCTCCATGTATCATTCCATAGAAGAGGGAGCACTTGATTTTACACTTGGTCCCAGTTACATGGAAGATGATGTGAGGATGGTCACTGACAAAGTGGGCTTCTGCGAAAGACATGTGGCAAAGCTTTACGAAAGAGGCAACAGACTCGGCCTGGCGCTGATGCTGAAAACTCATGCGGACCGTATGCTGAATGAGGTGGAAAAGAGACAGAAGAGCCTGAAGACCATTAAGAAAGCAGGATTTTTAAAAAAGGTACCGGAAAACGGAAATGAGGTTTCTGAGTATCTGGACGGATTACAGACAAGCTGTTTTGTGTGCTCAAGGGTGGACGATGTTTTTGACAGATACATTGACACTTTGTTCTGGCTCTACGAACAGGACCGGGATTTCAGGGAGAAATTCAAGAATTCCAAGGGCTTTTGCAACGCCCATTACAGTCTGCTTTTAAAAAAATGCCCCGATGCTTTGGGAGCGGAAGCGGCGAAGAGTTTTGCAGGCATATGCTCGGAGATCTATCTTGAGAACATGAAGCGGGTGCGAGACGATCTGTCCTGGTTCATAGATAAATTCGACTACAGATACACGGATGAACCATGGAAGGATTCCAAGGATGCATTGCAGCGATCCATGATGAAAGACAATTCGATCTATTACAAACCGGAAGGAAATTAGCTTCCGGTTTTTTCTTTTCCGGATTTTACAGAAACTATATATTTTTTTGTAATATGACCGTTGACATTTTCGGGTTTTGTGTTAATATATGATACAGCGTTTAGCACTCAGATTAAATGAGTGCTAATAACATAAACGATAGTACTCGAAGGAGGCAAAATAAAATGAAATTAGTACCATTGGGCGATAAGGTAGTTTTAAAGCAGCTTAAGGCTGAAGAGACAACAAAATCCGGAATCGTACTTCCCGGACAGGCACAGGAGAAACCCCAGCAGGCAGAAGTCATTGCTGTAGGCCCCGGCGGAATGGTTGACGGCAAAGAGATCGCTATGCAGGTTAAGGTGGGCGACAAGGTTATCTATTCCAAGTACTCGGGAACAGAGGTTAAGCTCGGAAACGACGAATACGTTGTCGTAAAGCAGAATGATATAGTAGCTATTGTAGAAGACTAAGGAGATGAATTAAAATGGCAAAGGATTTAAAATTCGGAACAGACGTCAGAGTTGCTCTTGAAAAAGGAGTAAACAAACTTGCTGATACAGTTAAGGTCACACTTGGACCCAAAGGAAGAAACGTAGTGCTTGACAAGTCCTTCGGCTCTCCCCTCATCACAAACGACGGTGTTACCATCGCCAAGGAGATCGAGCTTGAGGATGCATTTGAAAACATGGGTGCTCAGCTTGTTAAGGAAGTTGCCACAAAGACAAACGACGTTGCAGGTGACGGAACAACAACAGCTACCGTTCTTGCTCAGGCAATGATCAATGCAGGCATGAAGAACCTGGCTGCAGGCGCAAATCCCATCATCCTTCGTAAGGGTATGAAGAAGGCCTGCGAGAAGGCAGTTGAGACCATCGGACAGATGAGCTCCAAGGTAAACGGCAAGGAGCAGATCGCCAAGGTTGCTGCCATCTCTGCAGGTGACGAAACAGTGGGCCAGATGGTTGCGGATGCTATGGAAAAGGTTTCCAACGACGGCGTCATCACCATCGAGGAATCAAAGACAATGAAGACAGAGCTTGATGTGGTTGAAGGAATGCAGTTCGACCGCGGATACATCTCTTCTTACATGGTTACAGACACAGACAAGATGGAGGCTGTTCTCGAAGAGCCTTACATCCTCATCACAGACAAGAAGATCTCAAACATCCAGGAGATCCTTCCTCTTCTTGAGCAGATCGTTCAGGGCGGACAGAGACTTCTCATCATCGCTGAAGATGTTGAAGGCGAAGCTCTCACAACACTTGTTATCAACAAGCTCCGCGGTACTTTCAATGTAGTTGCGGTCAAGGCACCCGGCTACGGCGACAGAAGAAAGGAAATGCTGAAGGACATCGCTACACTTACAGGCGGTCAGGTTATTTCCGATGAACTTGGTCTTGAGCTCAAGGATGCTACTCTGGATATGCTCGGACGTGCAAAGAGCGTTAAGGTTCAGAAGGAGAACACTGTCATCGTTGACGGTGAGGGCGACAAGGAAGAGATCAAGGCAAGAGTTGCTCAGATCCGTTCACAGATCGAGACCACAACTTCCGATTTCGACAGAGAGAAGCTTCAGGAGCGTCTTGCAAAGCTTGCAGGCGGCGTAGCCGTTATCAGAGTAGGCGCTGCTACAGAGACTGAGATGAAGGAGAACAAGCTTCGTATGGAAGATGCTCTCGCAGCTACAAGAGCAGCTGTTGAGGAAGGCATCATCGCAGGCGGCGGTTCCGCTTACATCCACGCTTCCAAGGAAGTTGCAAAGCTCGCTGCCGAACTTAAGGGCGACGAGAAGACAGGTGCGGAGATCATCCTTAAGGCACTTGAAGCACCTCTTTTCTGCATAGCACAGAATGCAGGTCTTGAAGGCGCAGTTATCGTAAACAAGGTTCGTGAGTCTAATGTTGGCACAGGCTTCAACGCTCTTACCGAAGAGTATGTTGACATGGTGAAGGACGGAATCATCGATCCCGCTAAGGTTACACGTTCCGCATTGCAGAATGCCACAAGTGTTGCATCTACCTTCTTGACAACTGAGGCTGCAGTGGCTAATATAAAGGAACAGACACCCGCAGCAGCTCCCGCAGGCGCAGGAATGGGCGGAATGTACTAAAACGATTGAATAAAGAAGATTGGATGGAAAACAATGGAAGGTAATTACTGCGAAGCAAGAGCAAAGAAACGTAAGACTGCAGGAGACATGGCGATAAAAGGATTGATCATCTTTGGTATCGTCCTGAGCCTTGCTGCGGCATTTCTCTTCGGACAGACATTGATCCTTCTCCTGGGAGTCGCATTGGGAATAGTTGCTTACATCGTTTTCCCCAGACTCAACGTGGAGTATGAATATGTCTTCTGCGACGGTCAGCTTGATTTTGATAAGATCATGAACGGCGACAGGCGCAAGCATGTGGCACGGGTGGACATGGATCAGGTTGCTGTCTGTGCACCCCTTAAGTCTCAGGCTATTTTGGGTTACGACAGAGAGGGTGTTCGTAAGATCGACTTCTCGAGCCGTGAGGAAAACGCCAGGATCTGGGGACTTGTTACCACTGCAGGTGACCAGAGTACAATGTATCTCTTTGAGCCCTCCGAGGACATGGTTCGCAGGATGAAGCAAAAGGGACCCAGAAAAGTGGTTGAGTATTAAGCCTTTCAAATCCTCTGAAATTCCAAATCATTAAATACACTAATCGCTGCCATTCATTTAAACAATGAATGGCAGCATTTTTGTTGCTTGCTTTAATTTTTTTTTCAGCATATAATAGCTGAAATAAAAAATGAAAGCGAGGGATTTTTATGGGAACAATAATAGGTGAAGGAATCACATTTGATGATGTACTTCTTGTACCTTCTTTTTCAGAGGTTCTTCCTTATGAAGTTGACCTTTCCACAAATCTGACAAATAAAATACGACTTAATATTCCGCTTATGAGTGCGGGAATGGACACCGTTACGGAAAATCGCATGGCCATCGCCATTGCAAGGCAGGGAGGTATCGGTATCATACATAAGAACATGTCGATCGAAGCACAGGCTGCCGAGGTTGACAAGGTTAAAAGGTCGGAAAACGGAGTTATCACGGATCCTTTTTCGCTTTCACCCGATAACACACTGGCAGATGCAAACGAACTCATGGGTAAATACAGGATCTCGGGTGTACCCATTACAAGAGGCAAGAAGCTGGTGGGCATCATCACAAACAGAGATCTTAAGTTTGAAACCGACTACACCAAAAAGATCTCTGAGAGTATGACCTCCGAGAATCTTGTTACCGCAAAAGAGGGAGTTACCCTTGAAGAGGCCAAGAAGATCCTCTGGCAGGCAAGAAAAGAAAAGCTTCCCATTGTCGATAATGAGGGTAATCTTAAGGGACTCATCACCATCAAGGATATTGAAAAACAGATCAAATATCCCAATTCCGCCAAGGATGCTCACGGCAGACTCCTTTGCGGAGCCGGAGTCGGAATAACAAAGGATATCCTTGAAAGAGTCGAGGCTCTCGTTCATGCAAAGGTTGACTGTATCGTTATCGACACTGCTCACGGACATTCGGCAAATGTTCTGAGAGTCGTAAAGGAAGTAAAGGATGCTTACCCCGATTTGCAGATCATTGCAGGAAACGTTGCCACGGCAGAAGGAACAGAGGCTCTCATTAAAGCCGGCGTTGACTGCGTAAAGGTGGGTATCGGTCCCGGATCCATATGCACGACCCGTATTGTTGCAGGTATCGGTGTTCCGCAGATCACGGCGGTAATGAATGCCTACTCCGCAGCTTCAAAGTACGGGATCCCGATCATTGCGGACGGAGGCATAAAGTTCTCAGGAGATATTACTAAGGCCATTGCAGCCGGTGCAAATGTCTGCATGATGGGAAGCATATTTGCGGGATGCGATGAAGCACCCGGAGATTTTGAACTTTATCAGGGAAGAAAATATAAAGTTTACAGAGGCATGGGATCCATCGCAGCGATGGAGAACGGCAGTAAAGACAGATACTTCCAGGCAAACGCCAAGAAACTTGTTCCCGAAGGAGTTGAGGGACGAGTTGCTTACAAGGGACTTGTAGAAGACACTGTATTCCAGCTTTTGGGCGGTTTGAGATCCGGAATGGGATACTGTGGAGCAAAAGATATTGAGACCTTGAAAAGTACGGGGAAATTTGTTAAAATCAGTTCTGCGGGACTTAGAGAGAGTCATCCTCATGACATTCACATCACGAAGGAGGCTCCCAACTACAGCACCGAAGAGACTAATTAACAAATAAAGGAGTTTGAGAAGGTATGGCTGACATTGTTGAAAAGCGTAGAAGCAAACGAATACCTGTCAGACTTGAACTAACAATCTCTAAACTTTTCAAGCAGTGCGACATTGAAAAGATTGAAACGGCCGTTCCCATTACGGTTACGGACGTTTCAAGACAGGGGATTGGCTTCAGGTCGAAGGGCAACTTCCCCGTTGATTATTATTTCAATGCGAAGCTTGAGCTCGGTGACAGTGAAAATGTCCTTTTCTGCGTTGTTCAGATCATCAGAAAGCAGGATCATGAAGACGGCGAATTTGCATATGGCTGTCAATTCATCGGATTAGCTTCTGTTCTGAACTATATTTTCGATGACTTCGAAAGAAAGGCAGAAGAGAATGGAACAATTTAACAATATTCCCGGCTACGAACTGGTCAAGGCTGAGGAACTTAAAGATGTTAAGGGCACAGGCTTTTTGTTCAGACACAAAAAGACGGGTGCCCGTATTGGCGTTGTCAAAAACAATGATGAGAACAAGGTTTTCAGCATAGGATTCAAGACTCCGCCGAAGGATTCCACCGGCGTGGCTCACATTACCGAACACACCGTTCTTTGCGGATCTGAGAAGTTTCCTTCAAAGGATCCTTTTGTAGAGCTTGTAAAGGGCTCTCTCAATACATTCTTAAATGCAATGACATTTTCAGACAAGACTATTTATCCTGTTGCCAGCTGCAACGATAAGGATTTCAGAAATCTTGAAAATGTCTATCTTGATGCGGTTTTTCATCCCAATCTCCACAAAGTAGACGAGATCTTCAAACAGGAAGGCTGGCATTACGAGCTTGATAACGAGAATGACGACATTAAGCTTAACGGTGTCGTTTACTCGGAAATGAAAGGTGTATTTTCAAATCCCGATTCCGTAGCCCAGAGATCGGTTACCGATGTACTTTTCCCCGACACGGAGTACGGAGTTGAGTCGGGAGGCGATCCTGATGTTATCCCCGAGCTTACCATCGAAAATTACAGGGCCTTTCACAAGACTTTTTATCATCCCTCCAACAGCTACATCTGGCTCTACGGAGATATTGACGTGGAAGAGCAGCTTACATGGATGGACAGGGAGTACCTTTCTTTCTTCGACAGGATAACGGTTGATTCTTCCGTTAAGATCCAGAAGCCCTTCGGAGGCATCAGGAAATGCGAAAGGTTTTATTCCGTTGATGAAGAGAGAGAAGACGGTAAGGGAGTATTTTACTCATTTAACGTTCTCGCGGGAGAAAACACCGATCTTCTTAAAGGTTTGGGCTTTGAAGTACTTGATTATTGCCTTTTCGGCGCTCCCGGAGCTCCGGTTAAAAAGGCTCTGATCGATGCAGGCATAGGTGATGAGGTCTGGGATTACTACGAAGGCGGTATCCTTCAGCCCTACTTCTCAGTGGATGTTAAGAATGCACCTCCCGGTCTTGCGGACAAGTTCTGTGAGATCATTCTGAACACTCTCAAAAAGTGTGTGGATGAAGGTCTTAATGTTAACACCATTAATGCTGCCATCAATTCTCAGGAATTCAAATACAGAGAGGCTGACTTCGGAGGTTACCCGAAGGGACTCATGTACGGCATTTCAGCATTGAGCACCTGGCTGCACAATGATGAGATGGTTTTTGACAACATGCGTATGGGGGATGCTTACAACGAGCTCAGAAAGAAAGTCGGAACCGGATGGTTTGAAGACCTGATCAGAGAGTACTTCTTAAATTCCAAGCACGGTGTAGTTCTCACAGTAAGCCCCAAGGTTGGCCTCAATAAGGAGAAAGCCGATAAACTTGCCAAGAAACTCGCTGATTACAAGGCTTCTCTTTCCAAGGCAGAGATCAGGGCTTTGATCGATGACACCGCAAAGCTCAGAAAGTATCAGGCCGAACCTTCGAGCGAAGAAGATCTTAAAAAGATACCTCTTCTTTCTATTTCCGACATTAAGAAAGAGGGAAGGGGCTTTAATAATGAAAAGATCCTTCCTTATCTCGGAGATGTACTCTGGCACGAGTATGACACCAACGGTATCGCCTACATACGTCTTGCTTTTAAGATGGATTGCCTGAAGAGTGATGAGCTGTTCTATGCAACTCTCTTAAATGACGCTCTGGCTGTAGTTGACACCGACAAGCGCGGTTACGGTGAATTGAACGACGAGATCAACATGTACACCGGTGGTATTTTCTCCAAGACCGATTACTTCATTGATCTCAAGGATTACAAGCACTACACGCCCTACCTTTTTGTGACGGGTTCCTGCCTCTACGGACAGATCGACAAGACTTTTGAACTCATGAAGGAGATAATCTCCGGATCGAAATATGATGATACCAAGAGAAACAAGGAGATCTTCCTTGAATCCAAGTCCATCATGGAGTCCCGCCTTTTAGGAAACGGAACTGCCATGGCTTCACTCAGACTCAAGTCTTACGACAGCGAAGCAGGTGTTTTTGATGATGCCACAAGCGGTATCGCTTATTACAGAGGTCTTAAAAAGCTTGCTGAAAACTATGATAAGGAAGCCGCTAAGACTGCCGAGAAGATCAAAGAAGTCGCAAACAAGCTCTTTACAAGAGAAAATCTTATTGTCAGCATAATCTGCGACAAGGAGGGCATTGACAAGTGCACAAAGGGAATAGAGGACATCATTTCAGTTCTTCCTTCCGTAAAGCAGGAAAAGTTGCTTGTTCTTCGTCCTTCTGCAAAGAATGAAGGCTTTAAGACTCCGGGACAGGTACAGTTTGTCTGCAGGGGCGGTAATTTCAAAAAAGCAGGTTTCGAAAGCTCCGGTGTGCTGAATGTTCTCACATCCATGCTGAGCTACGGCTACCTCTGGAACGAGATCCGCGTTAAGGGCGGAGCTTACGGCGCGTGGATGAACATTTCTCAGGATTCCGGCTTTGCTTACCTCGGATCGTACAGAGATCCCAATCTCAGACAGACAAACGAGATCTATGAGAAGCTGGCAGATCATCTCGAGAACATTGATATGGATGACAGAGAGATGACCAAGGCTGTTCTGGGAACCTTCGGAAAGATCGATGCACCCCTTACCCCCAGACAGCTGGGCGAAAGGGCATTCAATGCCTATGCCTCGGGGAAGACCTACGATGACATAATGAAAAACCGTAAGGAAGCACTCAATTGTACGGTTGAAGATATCAGAAAGACCGCGCCTCTTGTACGTGCCATTGTGGATCAGAACATGATCTGCACCATCGGTGCGGCAGCCACCGTTGAGGAATGCAAGGATCTTTTCAAGACTGTCGAAGCAATACTGTAAGGTGAATTAATGGATAATAATTTTAAATCCGGATACGTGGCTATCATCGGAAGGCCGAATGTGGGCAAATCGACACTCATGAATGCTCTGATCGGCCAGAAGATCGCTATTACCTCCGATAAACCGCAAACAACGAGAAACAGGATCCAGACAGTTTACACGGATGAAAGAGGGCAGATCATTTTCCTCGACACACCCGGCATTCACAAAGCCAAGAACAAACTGGGCGATTACATGATGAAAGTGGCCAATAACACGCTGCAGGATGCAGATGTTGTCTTATGGCTTGTGGAGCCCACAACCTTCATCGGTGCAGGTGAAAGGACAGTGATCGAGACACTGGAAACCCTGGACTGTCCCGTTATCCTTGTGATAAACAAGACTGACATCCTGAAGGATGATAAGGAAAAAACAAGGGCGGAAAAGCTGGCGGACAGCATCAAGGCTTACGATGATGCCTTTAAGTTTGCGGAGATCGTGCCCATTTCGGCTTTTAAGAAAAAGGGAACGGATGATCTGCTTACCACCATATTAAAGCATCTTCCCTACGGACCTATGTATTTTGACGAAGACACAGTGACCGATCAGCCTGAGAGAGCCATCACCGCAGAGATCATCAGAGAAAAATGTCTGAGGCTCCTGGGTGACGAAGTGCCTCACGGCATCGCCGTGACCATTGAAAAAATGCATGAACGAAACGTAAAGGAAACCGGAGAGCCCTGCATGGATGTGGAAGCTACCATCTATTGCGAGAGAGAATCCCACAAGGGCATCATAATCGGAAAACAGGGTGCGATGCTCAAAAAGATCGGCACTCAGGCAAGGATCGAAACGGAAAAGCTTTGCGAATGCAAGGTTAACATGAAACTTTGGGTAAAGGTCAGAAATGACTGGCGTGATTCCGAAAGCCTCATGAAGAATTTCGGATACAATAAACAAGACATCGATGTACAATAAAGTGAGTGTTACGGGAATGGTCATTGCGGCCATGCCTGTCGGTGAGTACGACCGACGCATTACAATCTTAACATCGGAGCGGGGCAAGATCTCCGCATTTGCAAGGGGCGCAAGGAAACCAACCGGCGCCCTTTTGGCGTGTTCACAACAATTTGCCTTCGGACAGTTTGTTCTCTATGAAGGCAGAGACAGTTACAACCTTGAGAGCGCGGAGATCAAAACCTACTTCGGAGAGATACGTAATGACATGAATTCCATATATTACGGAATGTACGCCTGCGAATTCGCTCTTTACATGTCCCGTGAGAATGTCCGCCCCGGACAGATACTGAACCTTCTTTATGTTACCATGCGTGGGCTGGAGAAAGCGCAGATGCCGAAAAAGCTGATCCGCAGAACATTTGAACTCCGGTATCTGACAGAGGACGGCGAAATGCCGGAGGTTTACGAATGCCTAAACTGCCATCGCGAAGATCTCCTGGAAGATGATGTTGTTTGGTTTGATCCGGAAAAGGGCGGAGTGGTGTGCGACGGCTGTAATTTAAAAAACATCGGTATCAAAATTTCACGTTCCGCTCTTTACACCCTGCAGTACATCGTTTCTTCCCCGCTTGAAAAACTCTATTCTTTTAATGTGAACGATGCTGTACTTAATGAAGTGGATCGTGTAGTTGAAGAGTGGGTTAAGGTGCGAGTGGGGCATCACATGAAGACGGAAGATATGCTGGATATGTTTTAACGCGTAGGTTGATCCGCGACAGTTGTATGTGCCCGGGAACAATGCCTGCCTGTTTACCGAGAGGGTGCCGCAGGATTTTTTGACCGAAGAACGGAAACAACACGGTTTTTAACTAAAGAGAAGGAAAATAGTGCTTTTAGTTATACAAAATGGCCCGTTTTGGGCTTTTTTGCCTGTTGGAGGCAAGATGGAAGACAAAAAAACTGTTGTTTGGCAGAAGTAATGGCAGAAAAACAGTATTCACGCATCCGAAAGTGGCAAAATCAAGAAAAATTCTTAACTAAAAAGGCAGAAAACACTCGTCTTAGTTACAAAATCGACTAAAACAGTGTTTTGGGAAGTTTACAATCAAAGTAAAAAGTGATATACTACGCCGCATTAAAGCAATGAAAGGAAAAAGGGCGATGAACTTTAAAGAGTATCACAAGATCGATTTTCATGCACACATTTATCCCGAGAAGATAGCAGCGAAAGCTGTTGCAAGCGTAGGTGATTTTTACGCGCTCCACATGAGTGAGAACGGGCTGTCGGCTCGTTTGATCGAAAACGGAAAAAAGATAAATGTTACCCATTATGTTGTCCATTCAGTCGCCACATCACCCAAACAGGTGGAATCCATAAACAGATTTATCGCATCGGAATGCGAGAAGCATCCTGAGTTCATTGGTTTTGCGACGCTTCATCCCATGTCCGAGCATCTGGAGACCGACATAGAGCTTGCCAGGGTACTTGGGCTTCATGGCATAAAGATCCATCCCGATTTCCAGAAATTTGCCCTTGATTCTCCCGAAGCCATACGCATGTTCAAGCTCCTTGCGGGAAGATTTCCTGTTCTCATTCACACGGGAGATTACAGATACGAGTATTCAAATCCCATAAGGATGGCAAGAGCGCTTGACGCAGTGCCGGATCTTGTGGCCATCGGAGCTCACTTCGGCGGTTACAGCGAATGGGAAGAATCCAGGAAGCATCTCATCGGCCGCGAAAACTTCTACATCGACACTTCCAGCGCGTTGTTTAAGCTGGAGCCCGAAGAGGCGGCGGACATGATCCGTGAGCACGGTATTGACAGAACTTTCTTCGGGACAGATTTCCCCATGTGGAATCATGAAGAAGAATTCGACAGGTTCATGAAGCTTCCTCTGACCGAGGAAGAGCGAAGAAAGATTTTCCACACGAACGCCTACAATTTCTTCAGCGTATGAACCCCGGCTCCATTTTTTGAGACAGACTTAAAAAGGAGAGAATATGAAAAAGCAGGTAGCATTGACATTTGACGATGGACCGAATACAGTAACAACACCCAAGGTGTTGGATCTTCTTGAAAAATACAATATCAAGGCGTCATTCTTTCTTATCGGTCAAAATGTGACAAAAGAGTCCAAGGAGGTAGCAAAGCGTGCCATCAGCATGGGATGCGACATCTGCAATCATTCCTTCACCCATCCTCACATGTCGCAGATGACCGAAAACGAAGTTAAGGAAGAGATCGAAAAGACGGACAGGATCATTGAAGAACTCACAGGCAAACGGACCCTGTTCTTCCGCCCGCCCTACATTGATGTGAAGCCTGAAATGTACGACTGGATCGACAAGATCTTTATTTCGGGCATAGGGTGTCTCGACTGGGAAGCGAAAGCCGATGCGGAATACAGAAAGACAGAGATGCTTAAAAATGCGAGAGACGGAGTGCTGTATCTCCTGCATGATTTTGTTGACAACGATGCTACGGTGGAAGCTTTAAAGACTGTGATCCCCACGCTTTTGGAACGGGATTATGAGTTTCTGACAGTGACGGAGATCTTTAAGACTAAGCAGCCGCTGTTTGATGAGAAGAATGGGTACGCAAAGAGACCGAGAGTGCTGTTTTCGGATATCATAAATGATTATAGGGGGGAATGAGCGGGTTTGGAACGGTCGGAGTTCCTTCGGAACTCTATCGCACCCGCTTCGCGGGTTTGGAACGACACTGCACCCGCGAATGCTTCGGGAAGCAATGGCACTTTACGCGGGAGGGGGATTTGTCTCCGCTCCGCTCCGGTCGGCGCTAAGCACATGCCACCGGCATGTAGCGCCCCTCGACACTGCACCCGCAGTTGCCTCGGATACAAATCCCCCTCCTTCAAGACACAAAAAAATCAGCTCTGATCCTTCGGATCGGAGCTGATTTCTTTTCGTAGCGGGAGGGGGATTTGAACCCTCGACACTGCGGGTATGAACCGCATGCTCTAGCCAACTGAGCTATCCCGCCATATATATGCCTATTGAATTTCATTTAAAATGGGACCTATAGGGCTCGAACCTATGACCCTCTGCTTGTAAGGCAGATGCTCTCCCAGCTGAGCTAAGATCCCATGACATTTTCGCAAGGCACTCGCATATATTACCAAGAAGTTATGGGTTTGTCAAGAAGGAAAATAAAAGATTTTCATCGAAATATTCCCGGGAAGTTTGGGATAATTGTAAGAATTTTACCAGCCGTTTATTGTTTTTTTTGCAAATGTCGAGTAAAATGCTAAAAAACAGCATACATAATAACGGAGGTAAGTTATGTCTGAAAACAAAACATTGCTTTCACAGGGCGAAATAGATGCTCTTGTGGCTTTCTTAACGAACAGCGAAGCGGCTCCCATCGGAACCGTATTGGATCAGAGCAGTATCGACAAACTGATCGATCTTGTAAAATACAACAATAAGCGTGGACTTTTTATCGGAGAGGGCGGAGGCGGCAGTGATTATGCCGATGCCGTTGTTCTTGATTCGGAGCTTGATCTTGAGGAGCAAAAGAAGGATTACGAACTTATTTGCAAGAAGGATGGAAGAGATTTCATCGAGATCCTTTGCGTGAGCAAAAAGGGCGGAAAGACCTACAAGCTCACTCCTTCCTGCCTTTTGAACAACAAGAGGATGGAGGATGACAAGTCGGAGTGGGGAATGGCTATTTCGCCCCTTCATTTCAACAATCTTGCTCTGCTCTTTGGCATAAAGTACTCATCCGAGACTTTCAGATTTGTCTGCAGCAATTTTGCGAAGGTCATGTACGGATATGAAGATGCCGAGATCTCAAGCCTTTACTTCCCTCCGGAAGATGAGCGTGTAAAGTGAGGTATGAAATGGTCTATAACATAGAGATCGAAGGCATGATGTGCGGGATGTGCGAGAATCACATTAACGAAAGCATCAGAAAAAACTTTGACGTGAAGAAGGTTAAGGCAAATCGCAGAAAGAATCTCTGCACGGTGAAAACTGACACGGAGATTGATCTTGAAAAGCTGGAAGCTGTTATTAAGGAAACAGGTTACACATTTAAAGGCGTTACTAAAGAAAAATGATCGGAAAGCATCTCGCAGGCAGGAGCGGGCGGGATGCTTTTTTTCTTTACCGGAAGATGTTGCAACATGCTATTTTTTGTTGCAAAAGTTTGGGATTCGTGTGATAATTAAGGACTGTAATCAAACGGACATTTCACATGAGGTGTAAAATGAGGATCGGACAAGGATACGACGTACATAAACTGGTAGAGGGCAGAGCGCTCATTCTGGGCGGAGTTGCGATTCCTTTTGAAAAAGGACTGCTTGGCCATTCCGACGCGGATGTTCTGACCCATGCCATCATGGATGCTCTTTTGGGGGCTGCGGCAATGGGTGACATCGGAAGCAACTTCCCCGACAGCGATGACAAATATAAAGGTATTTCCAGTCTCTCGCTTCTTAATGAAGTTAAGGACATGCTACTGAGCGAGCTTTTTATAGTGGAAAACATTGATGCGACCATTATCGCGCAGAAACCGAAGATGGCCCGTTACATCCGCGAAATGCGTGAGAACATTGCAAACACGCTGAATATCGACATTTCACAGGTCAGCATCAAAGCCACCACGGAAGAAGGTCTGGGCTTTACAGGCTCGGGAGAAGGCATAGCGGCTCAGGCTGTCTGCCTTTTGGAAAGTGCAAGGAATCTGGATTACGGAGCAGGCAATTCAGGCATATATGACTACGAAAGCTCTGATGCGGTGACATCTCAGGGCGTTAACGGAAAATCCTGTACGGGCTGTCCCGGGTGTTGTAAGAGATAACACGCGAGACAGGATAATAAACAGCATTACAGAACATTAAGTTTTTTAACCGGAAAGGATTTTAACATGGAAAACAAAATACAGTTTTTTAATACACTTACAAGAAAGATCGAACAATTTATCCCCAACGAGGACGGCAAGGTGTCAATGTACACCTGCGGCCCCACTGTTTATCACTTTGCCCACATCGGAAATCTCAGAAGCTACGTAATGGAGGATGTGCTTGAAAAGACTCTCCGTTATGCAGGATACGATGTGAAGCGTGTCATGAACATCACTGACGTGGGTCATCTTTCCAGCGATGCGGACACGGGTGAGGACAAGATGCTGGCCGGTGCAAAACGTGAACACAAGACGGTCATGGAAATCGCCAAGTTCTACACCGATGCTTTCATGGCTGACTGCAAAAAGCTTAACATCAAGACTCCCGATGTTGTGGAGCCTGCAACAAACTGCATACCCGAGTTCATTCATATGGTCGAAGTTCTCCTTGAGAAAGGATATGCCTATAAGGCAGGAGAGAACATCTACTTCGATACTTCGAAATTAAAGGATTACTATGTTTTCGGCAATCAGAGCGAGGAAGAGCTCCTTGTGGGTGTCCGCGATGATGTTGAAGAGGACACTAACAAAAAGAACAAGAACGACTTTGTGCTCTGGTTCACCAAATCCAAGTTTGAGGACCAGGCTTTAAAGTGGGACAGCCCCTGGGGCGTTGGTTACCCCGGCTGGCACATCGAATGCTCCTGCATCAGTATGAAGCATCTGGGAGAGTACATGGACATCCATTGCGGAGGCGTGGACAACATGTTCCCTCACCACACCAACGAGATCGCACAGAGCGAGAGCTATCTGGGACACAAGTGGGTAAACTACTGGTTCCATGTGCATCACCTTAACACCAAAGGCGGCAAGATGAGTAAATCCAAGGGCGGATTCATTACCGTTTCGTCCCTTGAAGAGCAGAAGATCGATCCCATGCTTTACAGGATGTTCTGCCTGCAGTCGCATTACAGAAAGCCTCTGGAGTTTTCCTTTGAAGCCCTTGCAAATGTTGGAAATGCCTATGACAAATTACTGAAAAAGATCGATGGACTTAAGAAGGAGGCAGGCCTTGACCACAAGGCTCTTGCGGAGCTTTCTTCGAAGATCGAGAAGGCGCGTAAGACAGCAGAGCGTTACTCCAAGGATGTGAAGGAGAGCATAGCAAAGGCAGTTAAGGGAACTGAAGTTGATGCGGCAGCGTACATCGACTTTTCCGACAGATTCCTTGCAGCAGTGGGAAATGATGTGAACACTTCTTCCGGACTTACTGTGGTTTATGATGTTCTGGGCAGTGATGCAAATGCGGTAACAAAGCTTGCACTGATCGAAGCATTTGATTACGTTCTTTCACTGAACTTAACCGTGGACAGGGCAGAGCCCAAGGCTTCGGTGGATCCCGAACTGGAAGCTCTTGTTCTGGCAAAGATCGAAGAGCGTAAGGAAGCCAAGAAAAACAAGGATTTTGCCAAGGCTGATTCCATCAGGGAAGAGCTTCTTCAGAAGGGTGTAGCCATTAAGGACACCCGTGAAGGAACCGTCTGGGAACTGGTTTAGCCCGATAAAAGAAACAGAGGACAGAATTTGAACGAAGCATTATATAAAGAATTTAACCTTGCGGATCTTGATGCGGACCGGTATCCGCCTCTGGATCTGGCGTACATCGGCGACTGTGCCTACGAACTTGTGATCCGCACATGCCTTCTTTCCGAGGGTGCAAGTGCGGTGGACAAGCTGAACCGCCGCGCCAGCAATCTGGCAAAGGCCGTGACACAGGCAAAAATGGTCACAGGCATAATGGACCTTCTTACGGAAGAAGAACAGAGCATATACCGTCGGGGCAGAAACGCCAAGAGCTACTCTCCGGCAAAGAATGCCACTCTGGGTGAGTACCACAAGGCAACCGGATTCGAGGCAGTCATAGGATGGCTGTACCTTAAGAAAGAATATGCCCGTATGTTTGAGATCATACATAAGGGCTTTGAGATAGTTGCGGGTTGCGATAAGGACGACCCGGAGCAGGCAAAAGAACAGCGTATTGAAAATGTTACAGCCGGGGAAGAACTGTAACAGGGATCGGAGTATTTTAATGAACGAACAGACTATCAATGAAACCAAGATCGAAGGCAGAAATGCGGTGCTTGAAGCCTTCAGAGCAGGAAAAACGGTGGACAAGCTTTTTGTTCTTGACGGATGCCAGGACGGACCGGTCAGGACAATTGTAAGAGAAGCAAAAAAAGGTGACACGATCCTAAACTTTGTCACGAAGGAAAGGCTGGACCAGCTTTCGGAAACAGGAAAGCATCAGGGGGTCATTGCCATCACTGCAGCCTATAACTATGTGGAAGTGGATGACATTCTGGAAGCCGCAAAGGCGAAGGGAGAGGATCCTTTCATAGTTTTACTTGACGGGATCGAGGACCCCCACAACCTGGGAGCCATCATCAGAACCGCGAATCTGGCGGGAGCACACGGCGTCATCATACCCAAGCACAGGGCTGTTGGGCTTACTGCCACCGTGGCAAAGACATCCGCAGGGGCACTTAATTACACTCCCGTTGCCAAGGTCACAAATCTTGTTCAGACAATGAAGGAACTCAAGGATAAGGGACTGTGGTTCGCCTGCGCCGACATGGACGGCGAGATCATGTACAACCTGAACCTTAAAGGCCCCATCGGTCTTGTGATCGGAAGCGAAGGAGACGGCGTGAGCAGGCTTGTAAAAGAGAATTGTGATTTCGTAGCTTCCATCCCCATGAAGGGACAGATCGATTCATTGAACGCATCCGTTGCAATGGGAATCCTGGCCTATGAGATCGTTAGACAGAGAGGATGAAGCAAAAATGTTAATTTCCACTTGACAATGCTCTTGATCTTGTGGTAGTATATCACCTCGTGAGGCAAGACCTCCTCACGGTAACACAAGCTGCTTTAGCTCAGCTGGTAGAGCGCATCCTTGGTAAGGATGAGGTCAGCAGTCCGAATCTGCCAAGCAGCTGTCACTGCACACAACAAAAAGAGCGCGCCACACGCAAGCATGTTTCCGCTTGCAGTGTGCGCGCTCTTTTTGTTGTGTGATAGTTACGCCGGGACAATCGCCAAACAGAAGCCGCTTCGCGGCGACGGACGTTGCTTGCAACGGACGGTTTGGCGTTTGCCCGCTTCGGCGTAACGGGCAGTGACAGCTGCTTGGCAGTCGCTGCCCTGTATGGCATGACTAAGTAGTTACAGCTGCCTGGCAGCGTCTCCTCTCCTTACCTCTTCCTTCCTCTTTACATCTCTCACCAACTGTGCTATAAATACTTCGAATACGATAAATCTGCGTGCCGAAGTCAGGTCTGAGGTCAAAGAAGAGTTGATCATAGAAAAGCTTAAACAAGATTCCCTGACCTTTGACAAAAAGGTTATTTTTTTGCCTGACCTTGCGCGAAAGGAGTCTATATGGAAACAAGAGTAGCGTTACTTGGGATCATCGTCGAGAATCCCGATTCCGTGGAGAAACTGAATGCACTTCTTCACGAGTACAGACAATATATCATTGGAAGAATGGGGGTCCCTTATTCTGCTAAGGAGATCTCGATCATCAGTGTCGCGGTGGATGCACCTCAGGACACCATCAGCGCTCTGTCCGGAAAGCTGGGCAGGCTTGAAGGTATCACAGCCAAAACAATCTACTCAAAAAAGTGATCATTTCCGAAAAAGGCAAATGGGAAAGGAACAGAATATGACGGAAAAAACCACGCCTTGGGAACTGATCGAAAAACTGAGATCCACAGGAGAGCTTTCAAAGGAAGAGTTTACCCGGCTTATAAAGAACAGGGATCTCGTTGACAGAGAAAAGCTCTATGCTTTGGCGAGAGAGATACAAAAGGAACACTTTGGAAACAAAGTTTATCTGAGAGGTCTCATAGAGTTTACAAATTATTGCAGGAATGACTGCCTTTACTGCGGTATCAGGCGAAGCAACAAAAATACGGACAGGTACCGGCTTACAAAGGAACAGATCCTGGAAACCTGCGAATCCGGCTATAAGCTTGATTACAGAACCTTTGTTCTTCAGGGCGGAGAGGACATGAGCTACAGCGCCGATGACATAGCGGATCTGGTCAGGAGCATCAAGGAAAGATTCCCGGAGTGCGCCATCACGCTGTCTGTGGGAGAACGTGAACGGGAAGACTATCAAAAGTGGTTCGATGCCGGGGCTGACAGGTATCTTTTGAGACATGAGACTGCAAATGAGGAACACTATGGTAAACTGCATCCTTCGGAGCTTTCATTGAAGCACAGGAAGGACTGCCTTAAAAACCTGAAAGACATCGGCTACCAGATCGGAGCGGGCTTCATGGTGGAGTCTCCTTTTCAGACTGCTGAAGATCTGGCTGAAGATATGGTTTATCTTAAGGAACTTAACCCTCATATGGTGGGGATCGGACCCTTCATCCCTCATCATGACACTCCTTTTAAGGATTTTAAGGCAGGAAGTCTGGAACTGACCCTTTTCATGCTGTCACTGCTCCGCATCATGCTGCCGGACGTCCTTCTGCCTGCCACTACAGCTCTCGGAACCATTGATCCGAAGGGACGTGAACTGGGTATCCTTGCGGGAGCCAATGTTGTGATGCCCAATCTTTCTCCCGGAGATGTCCGTGGGAAGTACCTGCTTTATGACAACAAGATCTGCACCGGGGATGAGGCTGCGGCGTGCAAAAGATGCATGGACAGAAGGCTCGAACGCATCGGTTATTTTACGGAAGTCAGCCGCGGAGACAGCCCCAGAGTTCACAGGGCGGAGGCTGAACAGTAACGCAAGCGGGACTGCGGTATAAGAATCGTTTATATTATCTTGTGTGCAAAAATATATTGTGATATACTACATGTGGTATATTATGCAATGAGCAGAACTAAATCTGTGCTCTTTAATGAGTGGAGCAGTGGCTTACGGATGCTGCTTTACACGGAAAGGTGATAAAAATGAAACGAAGTAACGCATTAACGACGATCATGTTTTTTGTGGTGGCTGTCCTTTTGATGGCTACAGTTGCGTTGGGAATTGTTACGGTTATCAGAAATAAGGCTAACAAAGGTCAGTTGGCTCAAAATACAGCGACACCCACACCCACCGCTTCCGTAAATGTGATCCCCACTCAGGAGATCATTGCAAAGGCTACCGCAACACCGACTGTTATCCCTACTACAACTCCTTCTCCCACACCGGCATTCAGTCCGACTCCTAAGGCAACCGTATGCCTTGATCCCGGGCATCAGCTGACTGTGGACATGACCGGAGAGCCTGTAGGACCCGGAGCTGACGTGTCAGTGGAAAGAATGCGTTCCATGGGAACCAAGAATTCCTTCGATGGTACCATGGAATACGAATGGAACATGCAGATGGCCGATCTTGTAAAGGATGAATTGAGAAGAAGAGGCTACACGGTAGTGCTTACAAGAGAATCCAATGATGTGAACATTTCAAACAAAGAAAGAGCAGAGATCGCAAATGATGCCGGTGCGGACATTTTTGTAGGCATACAGGCAGACAGCTACAGTGATGACACGGTTTACGGAGTCTACTCGGAGATCCCTTCGGGAACGAACATTTACGTAGGACAATATGCAAAGAGCAGTGAGGAACTTGCCAAAGCCATACAGGATGCGGTGGTGGCAGCTACGGGAGCCAAGTCCAGAAGCCCCCAGTACAGAGACAGTCTGGCAGTCATCAACTGGTCTAAGATGCCTGTCTGCGTAATGCAGCTGGGTTACATGTCAAATCCCGATGAAGCGAAGAATCTGGCTTCCGAGGAGTATCAGACAAAGATCGTAACGGCGATCTGCGATGGCATAGATGCGTATTTTGCGGGAAAGAACTAAACGGGAACAAAGAATGAGAAATGTTAAACTTGTTATAGAATACGACGGATCCAGATACGACGGCTGGGCCACGGCGAAGACGGGAGGACACGGGAAAAACGGCTCGGTGTCCGAGAAGATCGCGGATGTGCTTGAGGAAATGGAACAAAAGAAAGTGGAGCTCATCGGTGCGATCAGAACCGAAGCGGGAGTCCATGCCTACAAGCAGGTGGCGAGCTTTAAGACTGAATCAAAAAAACCGGTACTTGAGATCAAAAGATATCTCAACCGTTACCTTCCGAGGGATATAGCGGTTCTGGAAGTAACAGATGAAAACGACCGCTTTCATCCCGCATTTAATGCAAAAGGATTCACATTTGAATACAGGATCACGGTGGGAGAGGTCCCTTCCGTGTTTGAAAGAAAATACAATTATTACTGCTTTAAAGAGCCGGACGTAGACAAGATGAAGAAAGCAGCGGCTTTTTTGGTAGGGAAGCATGATTTTGCAGGCTTTTCGGACAACAAGAGAATGAAAAAGTCCACAGTCAGGGAGATCACTTCCTTTGACATTTACAAAAGCGGTAACGAGATCTCATTTACAGTGAGCGGTGACGATTTCTGGCCCAATATGGTCAGGATCATGGTCGCCCTGCTGATCGAAATAGGAACAGGGGAGAGAGAAGCCACCGTGATCTCAAAGATCTTCGAGACAGGAGATCGCTCACTGGCGCCCGAGGCAATTGATTCAAAAGGACTTTTCCTTACGGATGTGTGTTATGAATGAAAAAAGAATGATCGTTAAAAACGGACACCTCATTGACCCGGCTGCGGGACTCGATGGGGTGTATAATCTGTTCCTTGAAGACGGGAAGGTCTTCGACATTTCGGAAAAAGAGATGCTGACCGGATTTGAAGACGCTGAAACACTGGATGCTGCGGGACTTCATGTTTTCCCCGGACTCATCGACCTGCACGTTCATTTCAGAGAACCGGGCTTTGAGTACAAAGAGACAATTGAAACAGGGGCGAAAGCCGCTGCGGCGGGAGGCTTCACGACAGTCTGCATGATGCCGAACACAAAGCCCGTTATCGACACGCCCGAAATGATCGCGGACGCGATAAAAAAGGCAGCCAAAGTCACAAAGATCAATGTCCTTCCCATAGGCGCCATAACGAAGGGACAGCTCGGGAAGGAACTCACGGATATAAGAGGGATCAAGGCAGCGGGAGCCTGCGCTGTAAGTGAGGACGGAAAATCCGTTATGGATCCCGCACTTATGAAACAGGCCATGGTGATCGCCAAAGAAGCGGACATTCCGGTGTTCGATCACTGCGAAGATGCAACGCTTGTAAAGGGCGGAGTGATGAACGAAGGAAAACGTTCTGCGGAGCTCGGGCTTCCGGGCATAGCAAACCGCGTGGAGGAGATCATAGAGGAAAGAGACATCCTGCTCGCGGAAGAGACAGGCGCAAGACTTCACCTCTGCCATTGCACCACGGCGGGATCCGCAGAGCTCCTCAAGGAAGCAAAAAAGGGATATAAAAACATCACGGGCGAAACCTGCCCTCATTACATAGCTCTGACGGAGGACGATATTCCGGGAGATCTCGGTAATTTCAAAATGAATCCTCCTTTAAGGACGGAAAATGACAGGGTTGCTCTTAAAAACGCCGTTACGGACGGCTCAATGGACGTGATCTCAACGGATCATGCGCCCCATTCGAAAGATGAGAAGGAACAGTCCTTCCTTAAAGCGCCTTTCGGAATTGTTGGGCTGGAAACTTCATTTGCTGTCTGCTACACGGAGCTTGTTAAAAACGGCAGGATGAAACTCAGTGATCTCATCGACAGGATGAGCGCAAGGCCCGCAGAGATCCTCAGGATGAAGCTTGGGACACTGCAAAAAGGTTATCCTGCGGACTTCACTGTTGCCGATCTTAATGAAGAATACGAGATAGACCCTTCAGGGTTTAAATCCAAGGGAGTCAATACGCCATTTACCGGAAAAAAGGTATTTGGCAGAATTAAATACACATTTGCCGGAGGTTACAAGGTTTATGATCAAAAAGCTGATTGATGAGATTATCAAGAAAGATGCACCCATAGTAGCGGGACTGGATCCCATGCTTTCTTTTATACCGGAGTATCTTAAAAAGCGCTCCTTTGAAGAGTACGGAGAGACGCTGGAGGGCGTTGCGGATGCTATCTGGCGCTTCAACATGCAGATCATCGATGCCATCAGTGATCTGGTACCTGCAGTAAAGCCTCAGGTTGCCATGTATGAGCAGTTTGGCATTCCCGGTCTGGAAACCTACGTAAAGACCATAAAGTATGCAAAGGAAAAGGGACTCATTGTCGTAGCGGACGTTAAAAGAGGAGACATCGGTTCCACAAGCGCCGCTTATGCTACAGCTCATCTGGGAAAGATCACGATCGACCGTAATGAGATCGAGCCCTTCGGAAGTGATTTTGCCACCGTAAATCCCTATCTCGGAACCGATGGCATCAAGCCCTTCGTGGATGCCTGCAATGAATTTGACAAAGGCATATTCGTTCTGGTCAAGACCTCGAATCCTTCCAGCGGAGAGTTCCAGGACAGGCTGATCGACGGCAGACCTCTTTATGAACATGTGGCTGAAAAAGTGGTTGAATGGGGCTCCGCTTCCATGAACGGAACCTACTCCAATGTTGGCGCTGTTGTGGGAGCCACCTATCCTGAAGTCGGAGAAAAGCTCAGAAAACTTATGCCCAACACCTTCATCCTTGTTCCGGGCTACGGAGCACAGGGCGGAAAGGGTAAGGACCTTAAGGTGTTCTTCAATAAAGACGGACTGGGTGCTCTTGTCAATTCCTCCAGAGGTATCATTGCGGCATATAAGCAGGAAGAGTACAAGAAGTTCGGAGAGACCGGCTTTGCGGATGCTGCAAGAGCGGCTGTGCTTGCAATGAAGAAAGACATTAAGGAAGGCACCGTTTAATACAGCGTTTTCCATAGGAGAATTACATGTTTAGCGTTATATATGATCGAAGGAACGGAAGCGCGGATTTTCCGGAAACCGCCTTTGAAAATGATGATATCATATATGTGGTTGACGGTGAGATAGAGACAAGAGAGAATGTCGCGTCTTTATATGCAAAAATGCCCTTTGGCGAGATGATAGCAACCTTTAACGGCTGTTTTTCCATCGTTCTTTTTGACAAGAACAGGGGAGAGATGTACATCGGGCGTGACAGGCTGGGAGCAAAACAGATGTACTATGCGGAAAAAGACGGTAAGATCATGATGTCTGCCGGCTTTGGTCCTGTCTTCGAATTCGCCGGGAAGGACATAGACAGCGTCGCCCTGCAGCATTATTTCACATTCCAGTACGTGCCTGAACCCATGACTGTGGGAAGGGGCGTTAAAGCCTTAAAGCTCGGGCATTACGCAAAGGTCTCGGATCCGGATCCTGAGCAGGTCAGGTTTAACAACTGGATGCCTGCACCGAAAGAAGGAAAGGACAGAGAAGGATTTAAGGCTGAGATCAGGGAAAAGATCACGGAAGCTGTAAAGAAAAACCTGAAGGATGCAAAAAATCCCGCCGCTTTTCTTTCAGGCGGTCTGGACTCATCCATCCTTACGGCGATAGCAGCCAAGGATTTCCCTGAAATGACTGCCTACACCATAGCCTTTGACGTTCCCGGGTTTTCGGAAGCAGAGATCGCCGCACAATCCGCAAGAATGTATGGGATAAAGCATAATGTGGTAAGACTTGATGCAGAGGATTTCCGCAATGCGGTTCCCTTTGCGATAAAAGCTCTTGGAGTTCCCGTTGCCGATCCGTCTGCAACTGCTGTCTCTTTGATAGCAAAGGCAGCGGAAGGAAAGTGCGATGTCATCCTTTCGGGAGAAGGCTCCGATGAACTCTGGGGCGGTTACCATGTGTATAATCCCCGGGGGAAAGTGCTTAAGATCATGGCTTTGCCGGGGATCGTAAAGAAGATCCTCTGGGCATTTGCAACTCTTCTTCCCGACAGCATGAGGGGAAAGGATCTTTTGAGACGCGGCTGTCTTCCCCTTGAAAAACGTTTTGTGGGAAACACTTTTCTTTTTACCGATAGAGAAAAGAGAAAACTCCTTAAGAAATTTGATACATCCGTTCATTTTACCGATGTTACGGCACCTTACTACAAAGAGGCTGCAGGACTTTCGGACATGGACAAGATGCAGTATGTGGATACAAATCTCTGGCTGCCAGGAGACATTGATGTGGTCTGTGGCAAAGGCTGTTCCGAGAGAGGCCTGAAATGTGTCACGCCTTTCATGGATAATGAAGTCACGGATCTTGCCAGAAGCCTGACAAGGGACGAGAAGATCCGGGGAGAACAGAACAAGATCATCCTGAGGGAAGCCTTCGGAGATCTATTAACGGACGAAGTCAGAAACGGCAGGAAGAGAGGATATCCGGTACCTGTAAGAGTATGGCTTTCGGGAACGCTCAACGAGTGGGCGGCGGGGGTGATCAGAGACAGTAATGTTTCGGACTATATCGATAAAAAATATGCTTTGAAACTGGTTGAAAAATGTCGTAAGAATCCGGAAGATCCTTTGTACTACCGCAAGGTCTGGGCTACCGTCGTATTTTGCCTTTGGGTCAGGTACTGCAAAGAAGAGCCGGAAGATAAGAGGCAGAGGAAGGTATCATGAATAATCAGCTTACAAGATCTGACATCAAAAAGATGGAAGAGGAGATTGAATACAGAAAGGTTGTAAAACGTTACGAGCTTCTGGATGCGGTTAAGGAAGCGAGAGCTCACGGAGACCTTTCGGAGAATTTTGAGTATCATGCCGCAAAGCGTGAGAAGAATCAGAATGAGAGCAGGATCCGTTATCTGGAAAAGATGATAAAGACTGCGGAGATCATCGATGATTCGTCAAAGGATGACGAAGTGGGGATCAATAACACCGTGGAAGTCTATGTTGAAGAGGATGATGAGATCGAGAGCTACAGGATAGTGACCACCGTAAGAGGGGATGCTCTCAACGGTCTTGTATCCATCGAGTCACCCATAGGAAGTGCTCTCCTGGGAAAAAAGCTTGGGGACAGAGTGACCATTCACGTTAATGACAATTACTCCTATGATGTCATCATTAAGAACATCATTAAGACCAATGATGATTCCAACGACAAGATCAGGGCTTTTTAGAGCTTTTGAAAAGATGTGGAGATATAGTTTTTAAAGAAAAGAAACCGGAAACGAGATCCGGTTTCTTTTCTTTAATATTTTTTCACATATATGGGGGATGAGAGGAGGCAAAATCATTGCTTTTTTTACCGAAAACGAGCATACTATATTGGAACGCTTGTACTGTAATGATACGGGAGCGCCAAGCGACCATATGCTCTGACGATGGGATTATAGATCGAAAAGCAGCATTAATAAATGTAAAAATGATTGATAAAAAACAGGAAAAATCAGATGTTACAGTTTAAGAACAACAATAAAAGACCGAAAAAAAAGACGCCCCTGACCGGGAAACTCTACTTTTTGTACTTTACCAGCATGCTTTTACCGGTACTGCTTTTGGGCGCTGTTTTGATCGTGTCCACCTATCGCAGCCGAAAAAGCCACAGCGAGGAACTCATCAGGTCCTACAATTCAAGTGTCCGTCAGACGGTTTACGATGTGACCACTTACATTTACAACGTTTCCGAAAGCATAGTTTACAATGATGCACTGGAACAGTTTCTGTCAAAGGAGTATGAGAGCAGGGTGCAGTTTGTGTCAGCGTACAACAAGCTGACTGTGCTGGATCCTTATATGGCAAAGTACAACGGCATCGGAAGCATTTTGATCTATACAAAGAACGCTTCAGCTTCGGGGTACGGTGTGATGACTTATGCAGATGATAAGATCAGTTCGACCGAGTGGTACAAAAAGGCCAATAACCAGTACAGCCCCTTCTGGACATCCTGTGAATACGACGATTCCTACGGGAACAAGGTCAGGGAGCTGGCACTGGTCAGGAAGATGCCCTTTGTTGAAAGTGATGAGAGTGCCGTGGTCATGATCAGGGTCAGCAACAGCTACCTCAATTCCAGGCTTGTCAACAAAGGATACGTGACTTTCCTTTCGGTAAACGAAGAGGACCCTTTTTACGGAAGTGATACATATGACGGCATGCTCCTTAAGGAACTGAATCCGGATTACGAAAAGGTACATTACACGGATCACGGTACAGTGGACTTTAACGGCTACAAGAGTCTTTATTATGTGGAATCCCTTAAGCCCACCCAGAGTTCTTATTCCCAATTGTACATCACAAGCCTTGATACAAAGGCTTTTTCGGACATATACAATCTCATCACCATTAACGCTGTTGTTCTTCTGATAGCCGCGATCCTGCCCCTCATGATCATAACCCGTCATACAACGCTGTTTACCAGAGAAGTGAAGACATTAAGAAGCGAGATGCACAGGGCGAGCCGCAGAGAAGAGCAGAAATCACTTTTTGACGGAGATGCATCGGAACTTTTCACAAGCGTGGAGCTCAGCGATGCTTACAGCGACCTTCTTGTGATGGTCAAAAACATCGAAGAAATGGAAGCGGCCCAGTACGAAGCGGAGATCAAAGAAAAGAAGATACAGAACGATCAGCAGAAGATGGAATTCAAGATGCTTTCAAGCCAGATAAACCCTCATTTCCTTTACAATACCCTGGAAATGATCAGAATGAAAGCGCTGACGGTGGGTGACAGGGATGTGGCTACGGCCATAAAGCTTCTGGGACAGTCAATGAGATACGTTCTTGAAAACACGGGAACCACCGAGACCACCCTTCAAAAAGAACTGGATCATATAGAAAACTATCTTCAGATCCAGCAGCTCAGATTCGGGGACAGGGTTAATTACCAGATCAACATCATGCCTGAGATGGTTTTGAGCGAATTTGCGGTATTGCCCTTACTTCTTCAGCCCATTGTGGAAAACGCCATCGTCCACGGACTGGAGAGCAGGGAAGAAGGGGGCAAGATCTGGATCGCCATCTACATTGCCGATGGCAATGTAAAGATCGACATCTCCGACAACGGCGGCGGAATGGATGACGAGACCATGAAGATGGTTCTTCACAGAGTAACAAATTATGAACGGGAAAGACATGCATCAGGCATAGCGCTGTACAACATCAACAGGCGGATAAAACTGAGTTACGGAGAAGCTTATGGCCTTGAGATCTCCAGCACTTTGGGCGAAGGGACGAGGGTCAGCCTGACACTGCCGGAAAAGAAAATGAACGCAGAATAGTCCGAAATTTGTTTATTCTTTATAATTATTTAATTTCAGAATCCTTGTAAAAGGTCCTCAAAGTGATAGAATTTACTCTAATAATATGGTGAAAACGATACATTTTCACAGGATTGCAGGAGGCTATTATGAAAAATCTATCATTGAGGATCAAATTACTGTTGTGTACTGTACCTTCATTTATAGCTTTGATCATCAGCGTGATCGTTTTTGCGGTAATGATCAACTCGACGTACAAACAGAGTGAGAGCGTTTATTTCGATACGCTGTATGAGATCAACAGTAATCTGGTAAATGCCGACAGAGATTTTTATCAGGCAATGCAGGCGTCCACAAGCCAGTTCCACATGAAGAAGGAACAGAATATGCAGCCGGGCGCATCGTCTTTCGACCAGTCAAAAAATGACAGGAACAGAGAAGATTACGAAAAAAATGCCAAGCAGGTCATTGAAAGAGTAGAGAAAGCTCAGGCCATCGCAATGGGGATCGATTCCCTTTACACGGGAACTTTGGATGAAAACGGAAAGACTTATAAGCAGGACTGTGAGAATTTCTTAAAAGAGTTTAACAGCTGGTATGCAGGCTTTGACTCAAAGGCTCCCGATGGTGATGAGAAGAAGTTCCAAAACTATTCGGATCTGTTCGAAGGTGCAAGAGAAGATCTGGATAATCTTCAGATCATCACTGAAAACTGGGCGATCCAGAGAAATTCCGATCTGGCGAAGAGCATCAATTCATCCATCCTTGCTCTTGTTGCCATCTTCACGGTACTTATAGCAGTTCTTCTTGTGACCACGATCTTAGTTATCAAAAAGATCATCAACGGTGTCGGAACTGTTACTGCCAGCATGCAGAGACTGGCTGAGAATGATCTCACCATCGAAGTAAAAGAGGATGATTCTAAGGATGAGATCGGTAAGATGAACAATTCCTTCGCCGTATTCAAGAACAATCTTCAAAATGCGGTCATCACCATGCATACAGCATCTAACGAGCTTGCGGATGCTTTCATCAACATGCAGGATAAGACCAATAATTCCCAAAGCTCAATGAAGGAGATATCCAAGGCAGCAACAGAATTGGCCAATACAGCCACTATGCAGGCTGAAGATGTTTCTGATATTGTAACCAGCATGACCGAACTCAACAATATAATGAGCCGTTCTGTAACTACTGCGGGAACTCTTACAGATGCCAGCAACGAGATCGACAGTGCGACAAAACTTGGAAGAGAGACCGTGGATGAACTCGGTAAGATCAACAAGGCGAGTCTGGATGCCTTCACCAAGATCTTTGAAGCCATTGAAAGCATTAAGACCCAGGCTGACAAGATCAGCGAGGCTTCGGGTCTGATCTCGGGCATAGCAAATCAGACCAACCTTCTTTCGTTGAACGCAAGCATAGAAGCAGCCCGTGCGGGAGAGCACGGAAGAGGATTCGCAGTAGTTGCGGAAGAGATCAGAAAACTTTCCGACGAATCCAAGACCAATGTAGAAGTTATTACAAATATATTACAGGAACTTGCTGAAGCAACAAACGTTGCCACCGCTCTTTCGGACGAAGTCAAGGATTATGTTGCAAAGCAGAACGATTCTGTTGTTAACACAGGAAATGCCTTCGGAGACATTGTAGCCAAGGTTGAATCCGTAAATGATGCCATTGTTGAGATCGAGAGCATCAACAAGATACTGGAAGAAAAGGTAACGGATATTTCGAGTTCGGTAGAGAGCCTTTCAGCCATTTCCGAAGAGAATGCGGCTACCGCGCAGGAACTTTCTGCCACATCTGAGGTGGTAAAGAAAAGCGTAAACGAGCTTGTTGACACGCAGGAGCGTGTAGGTTCTGCTTCGGAGAACCTTAATAACATCGTTAAGAGTTTTAAGACAGAATAGAGATCAGATAAGAGTTAAGGATTTAAGAATAGCCGGTGTCGGAAATGACACCGGCTGTTTAAATACAACTGAAATATTAACTTCATCTTTACTACGCTTAACAATAACTTAATCTTGCACATCATGTAAAATGTGGTATTATATTAGGGAACATTGTTTCGATTATGGTATAATGTACAGTGGGTTATTTAAAGACAAACAGTCAGACAGAAACGGAGTGATGAGATGGCAGAATACATTATTTCTACAGACTCGACGGCAGATCTTCCCATCGAGTATACAAATGAACACAATGTGGCGATCCAGGATCTGAGTTTCTCCTTTGGAGATGAGATGTACAGGGGACTTTTGGACATGGAGCCCAAAACATTTTATAAGAGAATGAGAGACGGCGATGTTGCCAAAACAAATGCCTGCATACCCGGAAACGTGAGAGCTGCTTTTGAAGACATTTTAAAGAGCGGAAAGGACATCCTTCACATCTCATTTTCATCGGGCTTAAGCGCCAGCTACAACGTTGTAAAGATCGTTGCCGAAGAGCTTTCCGCAGAGTATCCCGAGAGAAAGATCGCTGTAGTTGACTCTCTTGCAGCAGCTCCCGGACAGGGACTTCTCGTTTATTACGGCGTTTTAAATCATGAGAACGGAATGGATTTTGATGAGAACGTTAAGCAGATGGAAGCTTTGAAACTTCATGTCTGCCATGAATTTACGGTAGAAGATCTCAAGTACCTCGCAAGAGGCGGTAGGATCTCCAAGACCACAGCCGTTCTCGGAACCATCATCAATGTAAAGCCTGTTCTCCATGTTGACAATGAAGGACATCTTATCAACATTGCCAAGGTGAGAGGACGCAAACAGTCCCTCAATGCACTGGTAGAGAACATGGGAACCCATCTTTGTGATGATTTCAAGAATGACATCGTTTTCATCGGACACGGTGACAGCCTCGAAGATGCTGAGTATGTTCGTGATCTTGTAAAGCAGAAGTACGGAATTCAGAACTTCATGATCAACTACATCTGCCCTACCATCGGAGCTCATTCCGGCCCCGGAACCATCGCATTGTTCTATCTTGGAAAGAGCAGAGAGTAGTCAGTGTTATAAGAAATTTAACGGAAGGGGTTGACAAACAACTCCTTCCGTGTTATTATCCATATCCGTGTGAACATCTCACACTAAAGAAGCAGAGTATCCGCTCTCGCCTACAACACCTGCGGGTTGTGAATAGGTCAATATAATTATAGAAGCAGAAATCTCAATCAGATTAAGCTAATATATTTTGTCGGATAGTCTTGTTTCTTGCGACTATCTTTTTTAATGTTTAAATCAATCCAATGATCGGAGGTAAAAAACAATTAGCGACATTCAGGTTCAGATCAATGAGCAGATAAGAGACAAAGAAGTTCGTCTTATCGGAGAAGACAATGAGCAGCTTGGTATCATGTCCATTAAGGACGCTCTTCAGTATGCGGAGGAACATGAGGTGGATCTTATTAAGATCGCTCCCACAGCAAAGCCCCCTGTTTGCAAGGCGATGGATTTCGGTAAGTATCGTTACGAGCAGACAAGAAGAGAAAAGGATGCAAAGAAAAAGCAGAAGGTTACGGAGATCAAAGAGATCCGTCTTTCACCGAACATTGATGACAATGATTTAAACACTAAGGCTTCACAGGCAGCAAAATTCATTTCTCACGGAGACAGAGTCAAGATCTCCCTTCGCTTCCGCGGAAGAGAAATGGCTCATATGAATGCGGGCAAAGAGATCCTCGATGCTTTCTACGAGAAGATCAAGGACAGCGCAGCCGTTGAAAAGCCGGCAAAGATGGAAGGAAGAAGCATGATTATGTTTCTTTGCAAAAAATCAAATTAATCAGATTTGGAGGACAAAATAATGCCGAAGTTAAAGACAAACAGAGCAGCAAACAAGAGATTTTCCATGACAGGTACAGGAAAGCTTAAGAGACAGAAAGCCGGAAAGCAGCACATCCTTACAAAGAAGTCCCGTGCAACAAAGAGAGACCTTCGTAAGCCTGAGACAGTTGACAGTGCAAACTTCAAGGCAGCTAAGAAGATGTTGCCTTACGCTTAATTAAAAGTACCGATTGAAATGGAGGATAAATAAAAATGGCAAGAATTAAAGGCGGAATGAACGCTAAGCAGAAGCATAACAAAGTTTTAAAGTTGGCTAAGGGTTACAGAGGCGCTCGCAGCAAGCAGTACAGAATTGCTAAGCAGTCTGTTATGAGAGCTCTCACATCTGCATATGCAGGCAGAAAGCAGAAGAAGAGACAGTTCAGAACACTCTGGATCGCTCGTATCAACGCTGCAGCAAGACTTAACGGACTTTCTTACAGCAAGTTCATGTTTGGTCTCAAGCAGGCTAACATCACCATCAACAGAAAGATCCTTGCAGATCTCGCCGTAAACGACGCTGAAGGATTTGCAGCACTTGCAGAAACAGCAAAGAAGGCTTGCTGATTACATCAGAATACAAAAGTTTACTGTGAACAGTAGCTTATTATGAAAGTCATCGTTTCAAATGGTGACTTTCTTTTTTATGCCAAATGTAGTAAAATATATCATCAGGGGCTTTGGGCCCGAAGGCTGATCTTTGCTTCGGACGAAGGCTTCAAGCAACTGACGGAGGTCATTATGGACAAGAATAAAAGAGCTCCTTTCCCGCCCATGGGATGGAACAGCTGGGATTGCTACGGAGCTGCGGTGAACGAAGAGCAGCTGATGGGCAATGCCGAGTACATGGCGAAAAACCTGAAACAGTACGGCTACGAGTACGTGGTGTGCGACATACAGTGGTATGAACCCACTGCCGAATCCATGGCGTACCACAAGTTTGCGGAACTTGAAACAGATGAGTACTCAAGGCTCATTCCTGCGGCAAACAGATTTCCCTCAGCCGCAGACGGGACAGGGTTTAAGTCCATCGCCGACAGGATCCACGGAATGGGACTCAAGTTTGGAATACATATAATGCGCGGTATCCCGCGTCAGGCAGTTCACAGGAACACCCCCATCAAAGGAGGGAAGTACACTGCCCGGGACATTGCTCAGGAGTACTCGGTCTGCAGCTGGAACACGGATATGTACGGAGTTAACCCCGATCATCCCGGAGCGCAGATCTACTACGATTCGATCTTTGAACTCTATGCCTCCTGGGGCGTTGATTTTGTAAAGTGCGACGACATCTGCGTGACTGAGGGACGTCCCGACAATTTCTATTCCGGAAAGGGAGAGATCGAGTGCATTAAAAAAGCCATCGATCACTCGGGAAGAGACATTGTTTTAAGCCTTTCTCCGGGACCTGCGATCCTTGAGAGAGCAGAGCATCTTTCGGAAAATGCCAACATGTGGCGAATGACCGGAGATTTCTGGGACAACTGGAATGCTCTGGATGCGATGTTTAAGAAATGCAAAGACTGGGCACCTTACGTAAAGGAAGGATGCTGGCCGGACTGTGACATGCTTCCTCTTGGAAGGATATCGATACATAACGGTGAAAGAAGGACAAACTTCACAAAGGATGAGCAGATCACACTCATGTCCCTATGGTGCATTTTCCGTTCACCTCTGATGATGGGCGGCGAAATGAGAGACAATGACGATTTCACCCTTTCGATACTCACAAATCCCGAGGTCCTTGCTCTTGAAAAGGAGACCTTCGGAGCGAGAGAAGTCATGAACGCCGGTGGAGTCACCGTCTGGAAAACGGGAGATGATAAAGGAAACATCTATCTCGGGATCTTTAACAGAGATTGCTTCAAAAAGAATGTAAGCCTTTCCCTTCCCATGATCGGGATCACAAATGCAAAGGAATATAGGACCAGGGATCTTTGGAAGCGAGAAGAAGGGGAAACTGTAAAAGGCGAAATTTCCCGGGAAGTAAACGCACACGGCGCTGTGCTTATCAGATTATCGTAAACAGTAAAACGGATATAAAAGAGAGGTAAAAACATGGAAGACAGAGAAATTTTAAAGTACGTTGATCACACACTTTTAGGCCAGGCATCCACATGGGCCGAGATCAAGCAGATCTGCGACGACGGTATGGAGTATAAGACCGCATCGGTCTGCATTCCCCCTTCATTCGTAAAGCAGGCCAAGGAATACGTGGGCGACAGGCTCAAGATTTGTACGGTCATCGGTTTCCCCAACGGTTACAACACTACAGCCGTTAAGGAGTTTGAGACTAAGGAAGCCCTTAAGGAAGGCGCAGATGAGATCGATATGGTCATCAACATCGGATGGCTGAAAGACAAGAAGTACGATGAGATCCTGAATGAGATCAAAACTCTGAAAGCTGCCTGCGGAAAAAATGTATTAAAGGTCATCATCGAGACCTGCCTTCTGACAGATGAAGAGAAGATCAAGATGTGCGAGATCGTTACCGAGTCCGGAGCTGATTTCATCAAGACTTCCACAGGCTTCTCCAAGGCAGGAGCTACCTTTGAAGACATCGCTCTTTTTGCAAAGCACATCGGACCCAATGTTAAAATGAAAGCGGCAGGAGGGATCTCTTCTCTGGATGATGCAAAGAAGTTCTTAAGCCTCGGAGCTACAAGACTCGGAACATCCAGGATCGTAAAACTCATCAAGGGACAGCAGGGATCCGGCTACTAAAATAAAAACGAAAGGGAGACAAACTATGAGCACACCTCACAATTCAGCAAATAAAGGCGACATCGCAAAAACAGTCCTTATGCCCGGAGATCCTCTCCGCGCAAAATACATCGCAGAGAAGTATCTGACGGACGTTAAGCAGTTCAACTCCGTAAGAAACATGTTCGGTTACACCGGAAAGTACAACGGCAAGGAGATCTCCGTAATGGGAGGCGGCATGGGTATGCCTTCCATCGGTATCTACTCCTACGAGCTTTACAATTTCTACGATGTGGACACCATCATCCGCATCGGTTCCGCAGGCGGTATCTCAGACGATGTGAAGATGAGAGACCTTGTTATCGGTATGGGAGCTTCCACAAATTCAAGCTATGTCGATCAGTACAATCTTCCCGGAACCATCGCACCCATCGCCGATTTCGGACTTCTCAGAGCTGCTGTTGAAACAGCCGAGAAGAAAGGCGTCAGCGTCAAGGTCGGTAACGTTCTTTCCTCCGATGTTTTCTACAATGCGGATCCCACATTCAACGACCGTTGGAAGAAGATGGGCATCCTCTGCGTTGAGATGGAGGCTGCAGCCCTTTACCTGAACGCCATTGCTGCAGGAAAGAAGGCCCTTTGCATGCTCACCATCTCGGACCACCTTTACACAGGCGAGGCTCTTAATGCCGAAGAGAGACAGACTTCCTTCCACGACATGATGGAAGTTGCTCTTGAGGTGGGCACCAGATAGATCAAGGGAGGTTTCGGCCGATGACAAAAGATATGGAGAAAAAGCTGGTAAGAACAGCTTTGGAATACAGAAAACGTGCCTATGCACCCTACTCGGAATACAAGGTGGGAGCGGCACTTCTTGCGAAGAACGGCACGATCTACGGAGGCTGTAATGTTGAAAATGCAGCCTACACTCCTTCAAACTGCGCCGAGAGGACTGCTTTCTTCAAGGCGGTAAGCGAAGAAGTGACGGATTTTGAAGCCATAGCCATCTTCGGAGGCTATGACGATACGGAACTCAAAACCTGCGCACCCTGTGGTGTCTGCAGACAGGTAATGATCGAGTTCTGCGATCCCGATGAGTTTTTGATCATCATCGGAAGATCTGAAGAAGATTATGAGGTACACACTCTCAGAGAGATGTTGCCTTTAAGTTTTTCACCTAAGGAGCTTAAAAAGTAATGAAGATAGTTTTTCTTGAAACAGGAACCCTCGGAAGTGATGTTTCTCTTTCGAAGTTTTACAGCCTCGGGGATGTTACGGAATATGACCTGACTCTTGAAGAGCAGATCCCCGAAAGGATCGCGGATGCGGATGTGATCATCATCAACAAGCTTCCCATGAATGAGAAGACACTGGCACAGGCAAAGAACCTGAAGCTCATCTGTCTCACGGCTACGGGAACCAACAATATTGACTTCCCTTACACCGATTCCAGAAACATCACCGTTAAAAATGTGGCGGGTTATTCCACGGAATCCGTGGTACAGCACACCTTTGCCCTGCTTTTTTATCTTTATGAAAAACTGCCTTACTATGACAATTACGTGAAATCGGAGGCCTATGCCACAGCTCCTTTCTTCTGCCATATCGAAGAAAAGTTCCATGAACTCTGCGGGAAGACCTGGGGCATCATCGGTCTGGGAGAGATCGGTCACAGGGTTGCGGAAGTTGCAAAATGCTTCGGCTGCAAAGTGATCTATTACTCCACTTCCGGAAAGAACAACGATCCTGTTTACGAGAGAGTGAGTCTTGACAGACTGCTGGCCGAGTCCGATGTGGTCTCCATCCATGCTCCTCTGAACAATGACACATTGAACCTTATGAACAGGTCATGCTTTGAAAAGATGAAGAAGACAGCTTATCTTTTAAACCTCGGGAGAGGCCCCATCATCAACGAGCAGGATCTGTATGATGCACTTGAGAACAACATGATCGCGGGAGCTGCAACGGACGTTCTTTGCAAGGAACCCATGAGCAGGGAAAATCCTCTGATCAGGATCAAGGACTCAAAGAAGCTCTTCATCACACCCCATATTGCCTGGGCCACCGTCGAGGCAAGACAGAGATGCGCTGACAGAGTTTTCGACAACATTGAAACATTTTTAAAGGATAACAACAGATGAGACTGATACTTGTAAGACATGCGGAACCCGACTACCCGAACAACACCATTACGGAAAAAGGAAGACGGGAAGCTGCAGCCCTGGCTGAAAGGATCAAAAACTGGGATGTGACCGATTTTTACATGTCTCCTTTGGGACGGGCCATGGACACTGCAAAGCCTACACTGGAAGCTCTGGGAAGAACAGCTGAGGTACTGGACTGGGCAAAGGAATTCGATTACAGATGCACCGATCCTTCCACGGGCAGATTGCACCTTTGCTGGGATTATGTTCCTTCGGACTGGACTTCGAAGAAAAAAAACTTTACCCTTGAAGACTGGGCAACTTCCGATCCCATGGCTGAAAACCCCGATATAGAAAAGCATTTTAAAATAGTGTGTTCGGAACTTGATAAGCTTTTGCTCAAATACGGATACAAAAGAGACAACATGATCTACAGGACTGTGGGACGGAAGCAGGAGAACAGGATACACACTGCGGCTCCCAACAATATGGAGTTCGGGTTTTCGGATGATGCGAAAGATCCCGGACCCACGGTGGTGATCTTTTGTCATTTGGGCATAGCATGTCTCATGATGTCCCACCTTTTAAACATCCCTTTTATGACCCTGACTCACGGACTTTTTATTCCGCCCTCAAGCGTGAACATCCTGACAACGGAAGAGAGATGGGAGGATGAAGCTTCCTTCAGAGCGCAGGCTATCGGAGATTGCACCCATCTGCTGATATTCGGAGAGAGAATATCCTCTGCAGGCGCGTTTTCAGCGGCATTTCAGGATTAATTAATTTTAGATTTAATTTTACCGTGTGGTAGGATAAGATTATGAAGTTGATCCATTGTGCAGATCTGCACCTTGATTCAAAATTGCAGACGTGGCTTTCCGAGGACAAGGCAAAGGAGAGAAGAAACGAGATACTTTCCAATTTTCCCCGCCTCGTTGAATTTGCCAAAGAGAATAGTGTCTTCGGCATTATGATAGCGGGAGATCTTTATGACAGGAACTCCGCTTCAAAGCATGCGGAAAACACTGTTCTTGCGACCATTGTTTCAAATCCGGATGTGATGTTCTGGTATCTTCCCGGAAATCATGATGATAAGAGTTTCCTGACAAGGATCGAAAAACTGCCGTCAAATCTTTTTGTTTTTGATGACAGGTTCAGAACGATCCCTCTAAATGATGCGGGAACCATAACTCTTTCGGGAGTTGCGCTGACGGAAGAAAACAACAGGAGCTTTTACGATGATGTGGTGCTGAACAGGGACACCTACAACATTTTTATGCTCCACGGGGAGGAGAGAGCCGGTGGCTCTGTCCACTTCGAGGAGCGTCTTGATTTCCGCCTTCTGAGAAACAAGTTTATCGATTATCTTGCTCTGGGGCATGTTCACAAGCCCGGGATCGCGCCCCTCGATAACAGGGGTACCATGTGCTATGCAGGCTGTCTTGAGGGAAGAGGTTTTGACGAATGCGGAAGCAGAGGCTTTTATCTCCTGGATATTGATGAGAAGACTCTGAGAGCAGAGTGCAGTTTTATTCCCTTCGCCAAGAGAAAAATGCTGAATTTGGAAGTGAACTGCGACGGATGTGAGATCAGTGAGGACATTGAACATAGGATTGAAGAAAAGCTCGCGGAGACGGATTTTTCCGAAAGAGATTTCCTGAAGATCGTATTAAAAGGAGAACTCGATGCCCTTTGTGAAAAGGATGTCCCCTATCTCTTAAAGATCTTCGAAAACAGAGCTTCGGTGGTAAGGATCGAAGATGACACGGAGCTCAAGGTGAATTATGCTTCTTTTGCGAATGACATGAGCCTTAAGGGTGAATTTGTAAGACTTGTTCAGCAGAATGATTATTCCGAAGCCGATAAAGCAGAGATCATCAGGATGGGAATAGAAGCACTGATGGGAGAGGAGATCATTTGAAACTTCTTTCTGTACACATTGAAAATTTCGGAAAATTGCATGATTACGACCGGGATTTTTCCTCAGGTCTGAACACGGTCACGGAAGAAAACGGATGGGGAAAAACTACGCTCTCTGTTTTTCTTCTGGTCATGTTTTACGGTTTTGACGACAAAAGCGTAAAAAAACTCCGTGAAAGATACTCCCCCTGGAACGGCGGAGTGTACGGAGGAAGTGTGATCTTTGAGACCGAAGGGAAGCATTACCTGATCGAGAGGACCTTCGGACACAGAAAATCTCTGGAGGATACTTTTGTTTTAAGGGATGCGGAAACAAATCTCGTTTCCGATGATTTTGACGAGTATCTTGGAGATGAGCTTTTTAAGATAAACACCGAATCATTTCTAAAGACGGTGTTTATGGGGCAGAACGGGTGCATCACGGAAACTACGGATGACATCAACGCCAAGATAGGAGATCTTTCCATGGTGGATTCGGACATGAGGAGTTTCTCCGAAGCACAAAGATCTCTTGCGGATTATATAAACAAGAACAGTGACACCAGAAAGACCGGCAGGATATATGCCCTTAAGGAAAACCTCACGGAACTCAGGAACAAAGCGAGGTTCTCAACGGGCATTAAAAATGAACTGGCGGACTGCGACAACAGTCTGGCTTCTCTTTCAAAGGAAGGAGAAGAGCTGGAAAATGAGAAATCCGAGATCACAGCCCTTCAGACCCGGATCGTTAAATGCAAGGAAGCGGTACTTTCCAACGAAAAATACAAGGTGCTGCTTTCGGGAATGGACGCTGCGGAGAAGGCGAAGAATGAACCCTTCAGGGAAAGCCCCGTTCCTGGGATCAGCCTGTATGTTGCGGGCATCCTCCTTTTTATAGGCGGTGTTGCGGTGGCTTTCATTGAAAACATGCTTTTCGGCGGCGTGGCAGGAGGCGTCGGTCTTTTGCTCCTGGCTGCGGGAATGATCGTTACCTTTAAGAGAGAAAAAAGGCGGACCGCAAGGGAAAAGGCGGGAGAAGAAGCTTACGAGCAGGCAGAGCATGAATTCCTGACCTTTGTGAACAGTATTGATATGAACGAGGTCAGGGAACTGGCTTCCCGTCCGGAAGCTACTCTTTCTTTAAAAGAAACCGACAGGAAGAGGACTGAGATCACCGACAGGCTGGACAGGATCAGAAAGGAATTGCAGAAACTGGAAACGAGGCGCGAATTCCTGTGTGAAGAACTGACATCTTGTGAAACAGCCGAAACCAAAGCCAATGAGCTTGCGGTTATTATAGATGAGAGTATTTTAAAACTGGAAAATGCAAAAAGGGCGGAAACCCTTTTGGAAGAGGCAAAGGTGAACTTTGCTTTACGTTATCTGGAACCCCTGAAAAAAAGTCTTTGCGATCACTATGCCTTTTTAAAGGGCGGAAAAGGGAGTGAATGCAGTCTGGACGCAAACCTCACTTTGACGGTAACGGAAGCGGGAAAGCAGAGACCCGAGGAAGCTTTCAGCGACGGCATCAGAGATGCACTGGGGCTTTGCATGAGATTTGCGCTGATCGATGCGATGTATCCTGCGGAAAGTCCTTTTGTGATAATGGATGACCCTTTCATTCATTTTGATACTGTCACGAAGGAAGCTGCAATGAGACTTTTAAACAAGGTTCCTTATCAGATAATATTAATGCAAAAGAAATAAATAGCGAGGATTATGACATGACACTTGAACAATTGCTTGAAACTACCGAGTATGAGATCATTAAGGGAAAAGTGGACAGGGAGATCACCACATTTGTCTACGATTCGAGAAAAGCAAAAGAGGGCAGCGTTTTCATCTGCATCAGCGGAACGGTAAGAGATGCTCATGATTTTATTCCCGAGGTCATAGGCAAAGGAGCTGCAGCCATCGTTATCGAAAAGGATGTGGACGAGATCAACGGACTGCGCAGTCTGCTGGAAATGAACAGCACCGCCACCGTTACGTTTATTAAGGTAAAGGATGCAAGAAAAGCGCTTGCTCACATGTCAGCGGTTTATTTCGGAAATCCCGCCGACGAGCTGATCACTATCGGGCTTACGGGAACAAAGGGTAAGACAACCACGACCTATATGATAAAGGATATCCTTGAAAAAGCCGGCATTCCCACGGGACTGATCGGCACTGTGGAGATCATCATCGGAAACGAGATCATTCATTCCGGTAACAGTACACCAGAATCCTATGCAGTCCAGAACTATTTCAGGAGAATGGTGGATTCCGGGATCAAGGCAGTGGTAATGGAAGTTACTTCACAGGGCCTCATGATGAACAGGGTGGAAGGCATCACCTTTGATTACGGCATTTTCACGAATCTGGAACCGGATCACATCGGTGAGAACGAACACAAGGATTTTGAAGATTACATGTATTGGAAGAGCACCCTTTTCCAAAAATGTAAGACCGGTATTTTTAACGCTGATTCCGAGTATCTGGAAGGCATATTAAAAAACCACACCTGCACGGTTGAAACCTTCGGCATTTCGGAAAATGCGGATTTCAGAGCAACAGACATAAGCTTCTGCCAGATGGACGGAAAGCTTGAAACAAAGTACAGAGTTACCGGAAAAGAGGAGTTTGACGTCGAACTCAATATGCCCGGAATGTTTTCAGTCTACAATTCACTGACCGCCATTGCTCTGTGCAGTCATTTCAATGTTGCGCCGGAGATAATACAAAAGACACTGCCCGATGTCTACGTAAAGGGAAGGACCGAGATTGTTGAAGTTTCTTCAAGGATCAAAAATGCTCCCGGATTTACTGTGATGATCGACTATGCACACAACGCAATGGCATTGGAGAGCCTTCTCACCACCCTCAGAGTTTACAAGCCCAAGAGACTTGTCTGTGTCTTCGGATGCGGCGGAAACAGAGCGAGATCAAGACGTTTTGAAATGGGAGAGGTGTCTTCAAAACTTGCGGATCTGACTGTGATCACTTCTGACAATCCACGTTTTGAAGAGCCCGAAGCCATCATTGCGGACATAGTTACAGGTGTGAAGAAAGCAGACGGTAAGTATGTTACCATTACTGACCGCAGAGAAGCAGTGAAGTATGCGATAAAAAATGCAGAAGAGGGGGATGTGATCGTTATTGCCGGTAAGGGCCACGAGGACTATCAGGAGATCCGCGGAGCCAAGTATCATATGGATGAGAGAGAACTGATCGACGATGCAGTAAAGGAATGCAACGAGGTAAAGAGATGAGCAGAAAAGAGAAGAAAAAGAAAAAAAGAGTGTTCGGTAAGATAGTCCTTTTGCTGGTACTGGCGGGAATAGTCTACATCGGTTTTAAATACTTTAAAGACGATATAGTAAAGCCCATCAGAGGATACCTGCCGGATTTCCTTACCAAGAACCTGGGAACACCCACTCCCACACCGATAGACCTGAAAGGTATCACCATCAGGTGCACCGGAGGAGAATGGGACAAGCTCGACAGTGACGAGGAAGTCTACAAAACCGCCAGGGAAACGGTGGAACGCAAATACAACGTTGTACTTAAAAAAGTCGATGTACTGGACAACAATGAAGAGCTGGCCTACATGAGCGTTGTTGACATCCTCAAAAACTCTGTTGAGGAAGGTGATCCCGCAACGGACATAGTGAATCTCGGATCGGGACAGCTTTATGCGGCTTACTTCGGCGATCTGCTGCCGGATGTCACGGACTATGCTTCGAAAATGAACGTGGGATCTGTTTACAAGGAAGCTGGGACATGGAAGGGAAAGATCTACGGGATCTCTTATGATAATGTAAGAAACAACATGCTGATCGTTTACGACAGACAATACATTGAAAAGCTGGGACTGGAGCAGCCTTACAATCTCTTCATAGAAGGCAAATGGAATTATGACGATTTTGAAGCCTATCTGAGAAAGATGAAGGCAAAGCTTCCGGAGGGCGTTTATCCCATCGGAATGGATCCCTACGAGTGGCTGTCCATGGCTGCGGGAGCAAACGGGACAGTACTTTTCGATAATAACGGAAACATCAATCTTAAGGATGAAGCGGTCGTTGAAGCAGTGGAGTTCTATCAGAAGCTGGAAGCTGAGCAGCTTGCCTATCCCATGACCGCAAGCTTTGACGAATACGGCGACATCGATTTCTTGGACTGCGTTTCCGGCATAGAGGCTGAGGAGATCGTCTTAAAAACTTCTTTTTTCGCTGCATTGCCCGAGAATAAAGAAAAATACGGGATCGTATTCTGGCCCTGGGGATCTAAGGTCACATGCGAAGACTACTACCTGACCCTGTCCGATAATTACAAGATCGCCACCACCAATTGGAGCATCGATGCTCCGGTAAAGGCTTCCTGTGAAAAGCTGGGTGTGGATCCGGCGATACTTACGGCTCTGATCTATGATTATCAGGCTATCTGTCAGAAGGACACCGTCGATATGATGCACAGAGTCTGGAGTTCCGAAAAAACGGGAAGAGCGATGGACGGGACCGAAGTCAGCAAAGTGTTTGATTCCACCACCGTCAACCTGCTCTATGAGTGGGGATCGGAGAGATTCGATCCGGATTTCAGTTTCAAAGGTCAGTGCTTCAGATACGCCGGTTACGAAACACTTTGCGGTTACGAGAATGCAGGGGAATGTCTGGCAAAATGGTATGAAGAAGGCTTGACTGAGACGGAAAATCCCTTCCTTTCATATTAAAATGAATTGTCCGGACCTCGAAAACGCGGGAATTCAAAGCATCCGGTCAAGGCCTCCGGTTATAAGATTTTTAATATTTTCTAATAACGTTCATTCGTAAAAAGCAGTTGACAAAGCAGCAAAAATATATTTAAATAGGGTGATTTATTCAGATAAAGCGATGATGCAGATCTTGCTTTTATGAAACTGCGATGCAAATCGTTTTTACGGACACGGAGGTAAAACCATATGCCAAAACGCACAGACATTAAAAAAGTATTGATAATCGGATCGGGGCCCATCATTATCGGACAGGCCTGCGAATTCGATTATTCCGGAACTCAGGCCTGCAAAGCCCTGAGAAAACTGGGCTACGAGATCGTTCTTGTAAACTCGAATCCCGCAACCATCATGACCGACCCGGAAACGGCCGATGTAACCTACATTGAGCCCCTTAATGCGGAGAGACTTGAGCAGATCATTGCAAAAGAACGTCCCGATGCATTACTGCCCAACCTGGGAGGTCAGTCCGGACTCAATCTTTGCGATGAACTGTCAAAGAAAGGCATTCTTGATAAATACAATGTTAAGGTCATCGGTGTTCAGGTTGAAGCCATTGAACGCGGCGAAGACAGAGTCGCATTCAAGGAGCAGATGAACAAGATCGGTGTTGAAATGGCAAGAAGTGAGGTTGCTTACTCGGTTGACGAAGCCCTTGCAATCGCCGACAAACTGGGCTATCCCGTTGTTCTCCGTCCTGCATTCACCATGGGCGGTGTAGGCGGCGGCCTTGTTTACAATAAGGAAGAACTCAAGGTTGTCTGCGCAAGAGGCATTCAGGCCAGCCTTGTGGGACAGGTACTTGTAGAAGAATCCATTCTCGGCTGGGAAGAGCTTGAGCTGGAGATCGTAAGAGATTCAACAGGCAAGATGATCACAGTATGCTTCATCGAGAACATCGATCCTCTGGGAGTTCATACCGGAGATTCCTTCTGTTCAGCACCCATGCTCACCATTTCCGAGGAAGTGCAGAAGAGAATGCAGGAGCAGGCATACAGGATCGTTGACTCCGTTCAGGTCATCGGCGGAACAAACGTTCAGTTCGCTCACGATCCCAAGACAGACAGGATCGTAGTTATTGAGATCAATCCCAGAACATCCCGTTCTTCCGCACTTGCTTCAAAGGCGACCGGTTTCCCCATCGCGCTGGTTTCCGCCATGCTTGCCACAGGACTTAACCTTTCCGACATCCCCTGCGGAAAATACGGAACTCTCGATAAGTATGTTCCCGGCGGTGATTATATTGTTATCAAATTTGCCCGTTGGGCTTTTGAAAAGTTCAAGGGCGTTGAAGATAAGCTCGGTACTCAGATGAGAGCCGTAGGCGAAGTAATGAGTATCGGCAAGAACTTTAAGGAAGCTTTCCAGAAGGCCATAAGATCCCTTGAAACAGGACGTTACGGCCTGGGCTATGCTAAGAATTTCAATTCCCTTACAAAGGATGAGCTCCTTGCAAAGCTTGTAAATCCCAACTCAGAGAGATACTTCCTGATCTACGAAGCACTCCGTAAGGGAGCTACAGTGGAAGAGATCAGCAAACTCACCTATGTTAAGACCTACTTCCTTGAGCAGATGAAAGAGCTTGTTGAGGAAGAAGAGAAGATCGCAAAGGAAGGAAAAGCCCTTACCGATGCGGATCTCACTCAGGCAAAGAAGGACGGCTTCTCCGACCGTTATCTCGCAAAGATCACCGGTGTTACCGAAGACGAGATCAGAAACAGGAGAACAGCTCTCGGCGTTGTTGAAAACTGGGAAGGCGTTCATGTTTCCGGTACACAGGATTCTGCTTACTACTATTCGACATACAACGGTACTGACAAGAATCCCGTAAAGACTGACAGACAGAAGGTAATGATCCTTGGCGGCGGTCCCAACAGGATCGGTCAGGGTATCGAGTTCGACTACTGCTGTGTACATGCTGCTCAGGCCCTCAGAAAGCTGGGCTTTGAGACCATCATCGTAAACTGCAATCCCGAAACCGTTTCCACAGACTACGATACATCCGACAAGCTCTACTTTGAGCCCCTTACACTTGAAGATGTACTCAGCATATATAATAAAGAAAAACCCGTGGGCGTTATCGCTCAGTTCGGAGGTCAGACACCCCTTAATCTGGCCGCAGATCTTGAAAAGAACGGCGTAAAGATCCTGGGTACTTCCCCTGCAGTCATCGATATGGCTGAAGACAGAGATCTTTTCCGCGCAATGATGGACAAGCTGGGAATTCCTATGCCTGAATCCGGAATGGCCGTAACCGTTGACGAAGCAAAGGCTGTTGCCAATAAGATCGGCTATCCGGTAATGGTACGTCCTTCCTTCGTTCTGGGCGGCCGTGGCATGGAAGTTGTTTACGATGACGAAGCGATGACAGGCTATATGAATGCAGCTATCGGCGTAACACCCGACAGACCCATCCTCATTGACCGTTTCCTGAATCATGCTATGGAATGCGAAGCAGATGCGATCTCCGACGGAACTCATGCATTCATGCCTGCGGTAATGGAACACATCGAGCTTGCCGGCATACATTCCGGTGACTCCGCATGTATCATCCCTTCGCTTCACATCAGCGAAGAGAATCTTAAGACCATCGAGTCTTACACCAAGAAGATCGCAGAGGAGATGCACGTAAAGGGACTTATGAACATCCAGTACGCTATCGAGAACGGTAAGGTTTTCGTTATCGAAGCAAATCCCAGAGCATCCCGTACAGTGCCCTTGGTTTCAAAGGTATGTGACATCCGCATGGTTCCTCTTGCAACAGACATTGCAACAATGGAGCTCACAGGACGTCCTTCGCCGGTACCTGCACTTAAGCATGAGAACATTCCTTACTACGGTGTAAAGGAAGCTGTGTTCCCCTTCAACATGTTCCCTGAAGTAGATCCCATCCTGGGACCTGAAATGAGATCCACAGGTGAAGTTCTCGGAATCTCCGAGCACTTCGGCGAAGCCTTTGTAAAGGCTCAGGAAGCTACACAGACAAAGCTTCCCATGGAAGGAACAGTACTCATCTCCGTAAACCGCAAGAGCAAGGGTGAGCTGATCGACATCGCAAAGACTTTCGTTGAAGCGGGATTCAGGATCGTTGCAACACAGGGTACCGCGGACAGACTGGAAGAGAGCGGCATTAAGTGCGAGAGGATCAACAAGCTCCGTGAGGGACGTCCCAACATCATCGACGCCATCACAAACGGACAGATCGATCTGATCCTGAACACTCCTTCGGGAAGAGAATCTGCCGACGATGACTCCTACATCCGTAAGGCAGCCATCAGAAGCAAGATCCCTTACATGACCACCATGGCAGCAGGACGCGCTACCGCGGAAGGCATTCTCTACGTTAAGAAAAACGGCGGAGAGAGCAGTGTTGAATCACTTCAGAAATGGCACGAAAAGATCGGAAAATAGTATAAAAAAACAGAGCCCGTTTTGATACGGGCTCTGTTTTTGTGCGCTTAAAAGGTTTTATGCTTCCTTTGCTTCTCTTTTATCCTTGTAGATAAAAAGAAGATAAGCGGAGAGGACAAGCATAAGGTGTGTGATCACGGCTCCGATCTCGATCACCCAGTGTACTAACGGGGAGTTGAGATCCGTTCCGCTGTTTGAATAGAAGGATTCAAACAATGTTCCGCAAAGAGAGATTGCTATGGTGGCTACTGCATAGTAGCGCTTTCTTTCTATTGCGAGCTTGGCAGTGGTAATGTAGATCAGGATCATTCCAAGGGCACCGAAGCCCACGATGAATTTGTTTAAAAAGGCAAGATCCGCAGCCAGCAGTCCCAGGCTGTTCAAAGTAACGTTTTTGGTTTTGGGAGAATCGGCACGATTTGCTTTCATTGTACCGATAAAAAGTGTGGGACCGCTGATGAGAAAACCGGTATTGGCAATAATGACCTTACTTACGGGAAGGTTCCAGTCCATTATTCCGAGACCTATAAGGGTCTTGATCGTTGGGATAAAGAAACCGCCGATAAGAGAGATAACAGCTCCTACGAAATAAACGTAATAGAAGCCGGGCTTCATCATTTTACGAAAATAGAAGAAGCCGATGATGGTAAATGCGGTGTAACAGATAGGATTAATGTAATCCAGTAATCCGAGAGCAAACCAGTCATTTACAGCTGTTCCGAGTGCCAACCATTCAAGCATAATATAAAACTCCTTTCTGATAAAGAAATTAGTATACGGTACGTTAAACAACCTTATCTGTCCTTTGGCCCGATCGTTTAACCTTCGTTAAGTGGTATTTTACCACATTATTATAAAAAAAGCGACAAAAAAGCTGATAAAAATTGTTTTTGAAAAGAAAAAAATTGAAAAAGTGTTTTTTAAAAGGAAAATAGTAAAAAAATAAGAAAACAATTTTTAAATGTTAGCACAAAAATTTTTTAAGTGCTATAATAGAAAAGGTTTCTATCCGAAAAAGATGGTTGCAGCCTTTTTATCGTTGCAATCTCCAAAATTTTCTAATAATAATGATCGAATCAGGAGGATACTATGAAGAAAAATGAGAGAAGTATTTTAAGCACTATTGTTTTTACCATGCTGGTCAGCCTGGCCATAGGCTTTTCCTTTGTTGATTTTGTTGCGGTAAAGCTCATGGAAAGGCATGTTTCGAGAGCCGGTTCGCTTACGGCTTCCGAAACCAATGCACGTCTCGGCAATGCAAAGGCAATGATCGTTGTGCTCAGTATCTTTGCGGTTATCGTAACGATCTCACTGATCTGCTTCTACATAAGAAAAGCCATAATAAAGCCCATAAAGGCATGTGACATGGAGATCTCAAGCATTGCGGGATACGATCTCACTTCGGATGAGAATTATAAGACCATTGAAGCTCTTTCAAGCCGTAGGGATGAGATCGGGAGCATGGCAGGATGCCTTGTGGTCATGCATGATAATCTGATCGAAATGGCAAAGAAGATAGCGATGTCATCCACGGCTCTGCAGGGAAGCTCCGAACAGCTGGCTGAAAAGACCATTTCGGTAAACGGAAGTTCAGCCGAGATCAATAAAGCAATGGAGAAGGTCAGTACCGTTGCTACCGAACAGGCCAATGAGACCTCTAAGGGTGAGGATATTGTGGCAGCAATGTCGGAAAGGATCAACACGACCATCGACGACACAGCCGCGCTTCACGAGACTTCCGTGAAGATCAGGGACGTTAAGGACGAGGGTATCGGTGTGATCAATGAACTGATCAAAAAGACGGCAGAGACCAACAAAGCCGTGGTCCTTGTTAAGGATGCATTATCCCAGAATAACGATCAGGTTAAGAAGATCGAAGAAGCAAGTAAGGCCATCAATGACATAGCCAGCCAGACAAACCTTCTTTCCCTGAACGCATCCATCGAAGCTGCAAGAGCGGGAGAGGCAGGACGGGGATTCTCGGTTGTTGCCGGAGAGATCGGATCCCTTGCGGAAGAGACGAACAGACTGACAAGCGAGATCTCCGGGATCATTGAAGAACTTTTGGTAAAGACTCAGGAAGCAGTGAACAATATGGTGGACATGGAAAGTTCCTTCCAGGCTCAGGAGCAGTCGGTAAGCTTTACCAAGGACAAGTTTACGGAGATCGAGGTTTCGGTAGGAGACATCAATGACAATGTGGACAGACTTTCCGCTTCCAGTAAACAGATGGAGGGAAGCCGTGATTCTCTTAAAGACATGATCGGACAGCTTTCCGCCAAGGCTCAGGACAATGCTGCGGCTGCAGAAGAAGTAATGGCTGCGGTTGAATCCAATTCGGAATCCATCGACAACATCACGGGTGTTTCGGAAGAATTGGCAGCCCTTGCCATTGAACTCAACAATGAAGCACAGAAGTTCAAGTTCTGATGCGATCAATAAACGACTAAAAAAGAGCCTGAAAAGGCTCTTTTTTTGTAAACTTTTGTTGTAGTGGCTGTGTTATAATTGTATTTCGATCAAATCCGGTCTTTCCAAAGCGGAGCAAAGAGTGATAACATATCCCGGAATATCATGCCAGCTGTAAAAGTTTAAAGAATTGATCTGCTTTTCGTATTTGGCATAGATCTCCGCAGGGCGTACGGACAGTCCTTTGGCTATGTGCTTAAGGAAGGCTTCCTTACCGGTCCAGTTTTCAAAAAAGAAATTCAGCTTCTCGCTTTCGGGAAGGGAATCATAAATCGCAGCTTCGCGCTTGTTAAAAGCGTATTTTACAAGGGAAGGCTTGATCTCGTGGATCTCTTCGATGTCTATGCCCACTGTTTTGTCAGCAAATGCTCCGACAACGTAATTACCGCTGTGAGACACATTGAAATGGACATCGGGATGATCGGGAAGATAGGGCTTCCCGTAGGTGGAATAGGCGATCCTCTCTTCAAAAGGGGAAAGCCCCGCAGCCTCCAGTCCGATGGATATCAGGTATCCCGCTCCCACAGAACGGAATTTCCCCGGCATACGGGCCATGGAATCGGCCTTTCGATTTCTCTCTTCCGAGATGTGACGACGAGCTTCCATGTAAATACCGGGATCATTAAATTTTTCAATATTTAAAAAATAGACAGTATTCATACTTTTATGATAATTGTATTCTAATTTTTGTCAAGAGGTGCATATGGACAATGCAAGCAAAAAAAACATTTTAACCGAGGGTAAAGTACTTCCTGCGATCGTCAGCTTCACCATGCCCATTTTTTTCGGTATGCTTTTCCAGCAGTTCTACAACATGGTGGACACAGCCATTGTGGGAAAGTACCTTGGCATCAACGCTCTTGCGGGCGTCGGATCCACAGGATCCCTCATGTTTCTTGTAATAGGTACGGTAAACGGGATCTGTTCGGGATTTGCCATTCCCGTAGCTCAAAGCTTCGGAGCAAAGAACATGGACATGCTGAAACGCTTCGTTGCAGGCGCCACCTTGCTTGCTGCAGTGCTTTCCGTGGTACTTACGGTGGTTACGGTGCTGTTCTGCAATGATATGCTCGTGGCAATGGACACCACTCCCGAATCCTACGAATACGCTTTTGAGTACCTGGTGATCATTTTTGCGGGGATCCCTTTTACCTTCCTCTACAATCTGACATCCGGTTTTCTGCGCTCCATCGGAGACTCAAGGTCACCGCTGTATTTCCTTTTCATCTCATCTGCCCTGAACATCGCTCTGGACTTCCTTTTCATAGTGGGCTTTAAGATGTCCGCTGACGGTGCGGGACTTGCTACCGTCATTTCGCAGGCAGTGTCGGGACTTGCGTGCCTTGTCTATATGTCCCGGAAGTACGAGGTTTTAAAACTGCGTAAAAAAGATTTCAAGGTAAACGGCTTTGTTCTTTTCCGTCTTCTTTCCGTGGGTATCCCCATGGGCATACAGTACGGCATCACAGCGGTGGGTACCATCGTCATCCAGGCTGCGGTCAACAGCTTCGGAACAGTTACGGTGGCAGGCGTTGTAACCAGCGGAAAGATCAGCAGCCTTGTGGCATGTCCTCTGGAAGCGCTGGGAGCTGCAATGGCAACATTTGCGGGGCAGAACATCGGCGCCGGCAAGCTGGACCGCGTGAACAAGGGACTCTGGCAGGCCACTTTCCTTGGCTTCGGTGTTTCCGTAGTCATGTTTGGCGTAGTCTGGTTCTTCGGCCGGTACATCGCGCTGCTGTTTATGGATGCGGACAAGGTGGAAGCCATGAATTATGCAATGCAGTGCATCAGGATCAATGCGGCATTCTATTGCCTGCTCACCATTGTCCTTACTTTCAGATACACCATTCAGGGAATGGGCTATTCGACCCTGGCCATTTTTGCGGGTATTCTCGAAATGATCGCCCGTTGCCTTATCGGTATCCTCCTTCCTGCGGTCATCGGCTTTATAAGCATATGCATAGCGAGCCCGGTTGCATGGCTGGCTGCGGACCTTTTCCTGATCCCGGCTTATTACCTGTGCTTAAAGAAGGCAAGAAGACATTACAGCGAAGCATTTCATACCGAATCGCTGTAGGTTACGATATATAAAATGTGTTAATGAAAAAAATCATTAAAAACTGTTTGACTTTTTCACTGCATTCAACTATAATGCATTGCATTACAGAAACGCAATGAAGGCATTAAGCATGGATGACTTCGATTTTCAGAGAGTCCGCGGGTGGTGAGAGCGGATAACGAGATCCAGAGCTGTCTCCTGCCGGAGCGGAGTTCCCCAAAAACCGCTGTTTTATAAGGAACTACGGCTAACCCCGTTATCATGGTTTAGGACTTTAAAATGAGTCCGATGAGAGCAGATGGAAACATCTGAATTTCACGGGTGGTACCGCGGTAAATTAAGATTTATCGTCCCGGAAGCGAAAAAAACGCTTCCGGGACTTTTTGTTTGAGATAAAAAACATGAAAGCCGACGGGGGCAATTCTTGGATCAGAAGGAGAAAGATTATGAAAAACATCGGTTTTACTGACATTACCATCAGGGAATGTGAGAAGAGCAACGGAACACTTTCTTTTAAAGAGAAGGTGGAGATCGCAAAGATCATGGACAGAGTGAACTACACCTGCATAGAGCTGCCCGAACTGGGTGATTCAAAGGGACAGGAGCTCCTTGTGAAGACTATTGCGGGAACATTAAAGAAGAGCGGAGTTTCCATCCCCGTAGGCTTTACCAAAAAAGGAGTAACGAGAGCATGGGATTGTATCGCAAAGGCAAAGAAACCCACTCTTACGGTAGCGATCCCTGTTTCCGCAGTACAGATGGAGTACATCTGCAGAAAGAAAGGTGCTCAGATCATCGAAATGATCGGTGAACTGGTTACCGAAGCCGCGGGGCTTTCAAAGAGCGTTGAATTCTCGGCACTTGATGCTTCGAGAGCAGAGTTCCCCTTTGTCTGCACTGCCATTAAGACAGCCATCGAAGCGGGAGCAAACAGGATAACCGTCTGCGATACCGCAGGTGTGATGCTTCCGGATGAAATGAAAGATTTCATAGAAAAACTGATCGAAGAGGTTCCCGAGCTTAAGGAAAAAGAACTTTCCGTAGAACTCTCCAATGAGCTGGACATGGCCACAGCCTGCGCCAATGCGGCAGCTATGGGCGGAGCCGTAAACTTTAAGACTACTGTCTGCGGCGGTGGTTTTCCTGCCATTACCAGTGTTGTAAAGCTCTTTGACAAAAGAGGCGAAGCTCTGGATATTGAAATGAACATCGTAAAGACGGAATTGCAGAGAAGCGTGAGCCAGATGCAGAGAATGCTGGGACACGCCGATAACAGTGCACACATCCTTAAGACCGGAAGCGATGACCAGCTGTTCTTTGATGTGAACGATGACATAAACGTGATCAGGGATGCCTGTGCAAAGATCGGATACGAACTTACGGATGAGGATGCTGCCAATGTTTACGAAGCTTTCATAAGGGTAGCCGGAAAGAAGGAAAAGGTTTCCAACCGTGAACTCGAAGCCATCATCGCAAGTTCTGCTTTGCAGGTGCCTCCGACTTACAAACTGGAGAATTACGTTATAAATTCCGGTAACATCATCTCCGCAAGTGCCAACATCAAGCTCATAAAGAACGGCGAAGCACTTTCCGGAATCTCTGTGGGAGACGGCCCCATCGATGCCTCCTTTAAGGCCATCGAACAGATCCTGGGACATCATTACGAACTGGATGATTTCCAGATCCAGTCCGTTACCGAAGGACGTGAAGCCATGGGACAGGCGGTGGTGAAGCTCCGTGTGAACGGTAATCTCTATTCCGGCACCGGAATCTCCACTGACATTATCGGAGCATCCGTCAGAGCATACATCAATGCCATCAACAAGATCGTATATACCGAAGAATAAGGCAGGAGGGATTTAAAATGAACATTTGTTTTTCCACAAAATACACAGACATGTCATTTGATGAAGTCCTTTCCTATGCTGAGGAAATGGGATTTCAGGGAATTGAGATCCATGACGTTAATGCAGACTGCTTTAAGAGTAACATTTCCCCCTTTTCCCCTGAGACTGCGGGAGTGACCCGGAGAGCACTGTCCGATAAAGGACTTTCCATCGCAGCCATCGACTCAGGACTCAACATTGCCGACACAAAGGCTGACAGTGAGTACTTTGAAGGCTTCGTAAAGCTTATGGACACAGCGAGAGCATTGTCCGTAAGATATGTAAAGGTCCATGCGGCAGGCGGAAGTGATGCGAATATATATGAATTTCTGGACAAAGCCCTGAAATACGCTCACGAACTGGAGGTTGAGATCCTTATCGAGACCACGGGTGCATTTTCTTCCACAAAGAAGCTCAGAGATCTGCTGGAGTACTATGCTACGGATTTCCTTGGTGCAGACTGGAACATGCATGACACCTACTTCTGTGCGGATGAGGATCCGGACACCACTATCACCAATTTGGGTGCCTACGTGAAGCTGGCTCATGTTCTCGATCAGAACGAGAGAGGAGAGATCGAGTTCCTGGGAGACGGCATTCTTCCCTTAAACGACATGATAAATGCCATCCGCTCCGTAAATTACAGCGGATTCATTTCTCTTGAGTGGGATCCTTCTTACATTGAGGATGTGGACACTGAAACCGTCTTCTCACATTACTTTTATCAGATGGACAATCTGATCAGAAATTCAAAGAAGGAAAAGCATTATTATTACAACAACAGGCATACGGGCAAATTCCTCTGGAAGAAGGAGACATTGATCGAAAAGACCTTCCCCCAGCTGCTTGATGATATAGCCAACGAATTCCCTGATCAGACCGCCTTTAAGTACACAACTCTTGAATACGAAAGGACCTATGCGGAATTCCGTGAGGATGTGGACAATTTTGCCCGTTCCCTCATCGCCATGGGGGTTAAGAAGGGAAATCAGGTGGCAGTCTGGGCAACCAACGTTCCTGAGTGGTACATCGCTTTCTGGGCTACCACAAAGATCGGTGCTGTTCTTGTGACCATGAACACCGCCTACAAGATCCATGAAGCGGAGTATCTGCTGAAGCAGTCCGACACCCACACCCTTGTAATGATCCAGGGATACAAAGATTCGGACTACGAAGGAATCATTAAGGAACTCTGCCCCGAGCTTGCGGACAGAAAGCAGGGCAAGCATCTTCATGCCAAGCGTCTTCCTTTCTTAAGAAACGTAATAACCGTAGGATTTAAGATGAAGGGCGCTCTCACATGGAACGAAGCCCTTCGGATGGGAGATTCCGTTCCGGTTCAGGAAGTCTACAGGATGGCTGCAAACGTCGACAAGGACGATGTTGCAAACATGCAGTACACATCCGGAACCACAGGTTTCCCCAAGGGAGTAATGCTCACCCATTACAATATTGTAAATAACGGTAAAAACATCGGTGACAGAATGGATCTTTCCACAGCTGACAGGATGATGATCCAGGTGCCCATGTTCCATTGCTTCGGAATGGTTCTTGCCATGACCGCTTCCGTGACACACGGCGTTACCATGTGCCCCATTCCGTACTTTTCACCCAAGTCTTCCCTTGCATGCATCAATCAGGAGAAGATCACCGCATTTCACGGTGTTCCCACCATGTTCATCGCCATGCTTCAGCACAAGGACTTTGAAAAGACTGATTTCTCACACATGAGAACGGGTATCATGGCGGGAAGCCCCTGCCCCGTAGCTGTCATGCAGGACGTTGTGGACAAGATGCATATGACCGAGATCACCATTGTTTACGGACAGACTGAAGCATCTCCGGGATGCACCATGAGTTCCACATCCGATACCATCGAACAGAGAGTTAACACCGTCGGCAGAAATCTTCCCGAGATCGAATGCAGGATCGTTGACCCGGAGACGGGAGAGGAAGTGGGACCCAATGTTACGGGCGAATTTGTGGCAAGAGGCTACAACATCATGAAGGGCTACTACAAGATGCCCAAGGCTACAGCGGCTGCCATCGACAAGGACGGATGGCTCCATACCGGAGACCTGGCCTGCAAGACCGAAGACGGTTTCTACAAGATCACAGGGCGTCTTAAGGATATGATCATCCGCGGAGGAGAGAACATCTATCCCAAGGAGATCGAG
>JAEEGK010001006.1_pt1 | contig 70639 bp, 40 predicted proteins | sample 8958771 | NCBI WGS metagenome assembly JAEEGK01 (sample SAMN16246547, study PRJNA631951) | gut metagenome | biome: gut microbiome; feature: rumen; material: SC-attached | host: Bos | place: Iran: Karaj | collected 2018-10
CTGCGCCAAGTGGCCATTCGGGAATCGGAATTGGACAAAATGGAAAAACTGCTACCCAAAACCAACATCCTTACCACCTCCTTCTGCGACTGCACCAAAGGAGAGAGATAGTGGTAGGAAGTTGAAAACTGAAAACTGAAAACTGAAAGTTGACAGTTGACAATTGATAATTAACCTTCTAAACTTAAACATTTTGAATTCTGAATTCTGAATTCTTAATTCTTAATTCTTAGCCCCCTATTCTCCCCTCGAGCACGTTAGTGCGAGACTCCCCTCAAGCGAAGCGAGACTCCCCTCGAATGCGTAGCATGAGACTCCCCTTGAGCGAAGCGAGACTCCCCTAATACAGAAAATTATTGTACGGATAAATCTGAATGTGGAGCTTCTTGATTTCCTCGTAAAGCACCTCTTTCAATTCCTCGATGTTTTCCTTCTCTGTAGCGGAAATAAACAAGGTCTTATGCTTGCTTTTCGCCATCCAGGTGGCTTTCAATTCCTCTAAGCTGATGTTACATTTTTCTTTCGGAGTCAAGTCATCAGGCTCTTTCTCAATCCAATGATAGTTGTCAATCTTGTTGAAGATGAGAATCATAGGCTTGCCGCCAGCGTTGAGTTCCTCCAGAGTCTGGTTTACCACGGCAATCTGCTCCTCGAACTCGGGGTGGCTAATATCCACCACATGCAAGAGCAGGTCGGTCTCACGGATTTCATCAAGGGTGGATTTGAAAGACTCGACAAGCGTATGGGGCAGTTTGCGGATGAAACCAACCGTGTCAGAGAGCAGGAAGGGCAGGTTGTTGATGACCACCTTGCGTACAGTGGTGTCGAGGGTAGCAAATAGCTTGTTTTCGGCAAAGACATCCGACTTGCTGAGCAAGTTCATCATGGTGGACTTGCCCACGTTGGTATAGCCGACCAGAGCTACACGGACAAACTTCTCACGGTTGCCGCGTTGGGTGGATTTTTGTCGGTCGATGTCTTTCAGTTTCTCTTTCAGCAATGAAATACGGTCGCGGATGATACGGCGGTCGGTTTCAATTTCCTTTTCACCGGGGCCGCGCATACCGATACCGCCTCGCTGTTTCTCCAAGTGCGTCCACATACCGGTAAGTCGTGGCAACAAGTACTGATACTGAGCTAACTCCACCTGAACTTTGGCATGGGCCGTCTGTGCCCGCTTAGCAAAAATGTCGAGAATCAAGTGGGTACGGTCCATGATTTTGCAACCTAATACTTTCTCAATATTGCGAGCCTGTGAGGGTGTCAGTTCATCGTCAAAGACAGCTAAATCTATCTTGTTTTCGGCTACGTAATCGCGCACCTCGTTGAGTTTGCCGGAACCTAAGTAGGTCTTCGGATCAGGGTAGGGCAGGTTCTGCGTGAACTGTCGGTCTGGCACACCTCCTGCTGTATCTACCAAAAATGCCAGCTCCGTCAGGTACTCCTTCACTTTTTCAGGGGTGACCGAAGGGGTGCAAACGCCAATAAGGATGGCGCGTTCTTGTTGTATCTCGTTGGTTGGTAGTGGCATGTTTTATAGGTTACAGGTTACAGTGGTCAGTGGTCAGTGGTCAGTGGTCAGGTGTCAGGTGTCAGTGGTTAGTGGGGTTTTGCACTTCGTGCTCAAAGGGAGTGCTATTGATTACAGGATTACAGGATTACAGGATTACAGGATGGAAGGATTAGAAAGGTTAGAAAGGTTAGAAAGGTTAGTGTTGGATTTTGAATTTTGAATTTGTGCCCTTTAACTATTAACTTTTAACTATTAACTCTTAACTAAAAAAGCTCTGACCGAAATCAGAGCTTTTGGTGCCCAGGACAAGAGTCGAACTTGCACGGGAGTACTCCCACTACCCCCTCAAAGTAGCGTGTCTACCAATTCCACCACCTGGGCTCGTTTTTGCGGGTGCAAAAGTACAACTTTTTTTTGAATCTGCAACTGCCATTCGAAAATTTTTTTGAGACTGTTTTTTAGAGAGTAAATGTGCGTGTTTGTTCAACATTATTTTGTATTTTTGCTGTTTATATTATCCTTATCTGATATGAAGAGACTATTGACCATCTTGTTGATATTAGTTTATGCTGCAACTGTTTTTGCCCAGGATTACGCCTCCCATTATGTGGCACCAAAAGAACCTGAGGTGAAGGCTAAACTGGAGCAGTGGAAAGATTTGAAATTCGGTATGATTATCCACTGGGGACTGTATGCAGTGCCAGGTATCGTTGAATCATGGTCCATCTGTTCGGAGGATGAGGACTGGATTCCGCGCGACAGCACCATCCCTTACGATGATTACAAGCAATGGTATTGGAACCTGAGCAAGGAGTTTAATCCTGTGGATTTTGATCCTGACCAGTGGGCTTCTGTGGCTCGTAATGCGGGCATGAAATATGTTGTGTTTACGACCAAACATCACGATGGTTTTGCCTTGTTTGACACGAAATACAGTGATTTTTCCATTGCCAAAGGCCCTTTTGCTAAAAATTCCAAGGCTGATGCTTTGAAGTATGTTTTCGAGGCTTTCAGAAAGCAGAATATGATGATCGGCGCTTATTTTTCAAAGCCCGATTGGCATTCGCAGGACTATTGGTGGAGCCGTTATGCCACTCCAAATCGTCATGTAAACTATAAAATAGATCAGCATCCGCAGCGTTGGGAGAACTTTAAGCAGTATGTTCATAATCAGATAGGTGAGATAACATCGAATTATGGAAAGGTGGACATTCTGTGGTTGGATGGAGGCTGGGTGCGTCCGCCTGAAGAGGACATTGATATGGACAAGGTGGCGAAAATCGCCCGTCAAAATCAGCCAGGCATTTTAATAGTGGACCGTACTGTGGGGGGCGAGTATGAGAACTACCAAACTCCTGAAAAACAGATTCCTGAAAAACAGCTCGCTAATCCGTGGGAAACCTGTGTGCCGCTGAGTAAAGACTGGGGCTATGTGCCCAATGCGAAGTTCAAATCCGCAAAAGAAGTTATCGGCATGATGATGGAAATCGTGGCCAAAGGCGGTAGTTTGCTTTTGGGTATCGGTCCCACGCCCCAGGGCTTGATAGAACCAGAAGTAGTGAAGATTTTGGAAGAGATAGGTGCATGGATGAAGGCTAACGGTGAAGCGATATACAACACTCGGACTTTAAGTAATTATAAGGCCGATAATTTGTGGTTTACCACCTCGAAAGATGGCAAATATGTCTATGCCTTATGTCCCGGTACCCGAGATGCCATGCTGACCTGGACGGGAAATATACCGGCTAAAGGGGCAAAAATGCAGCTGCTGAGCGGAAGAGGCCCTGTATATTACAGAGTTGAAAATGGCAAGGTGAGTGTGCGTCTGACGTATGAACTTTCGGATAGTCAAAGGCCTTTTGTTCTCAAGTTTGCGGTGGATGCGCCAACTTATCAGGATTTGAACAAGAATGGCCGTTGCGATGTATATGAGAATCCGTCGCAGAGCGTTGACATGCGGGTGGAGGACTTGCTGCAGCAGATGACAACCGAGGAAAAAATCGGACAGCTGGCCATGACGATGGGGTGGAGCTATTACGAACGGAATGGACAGTCGGTGCGTCTCACCGATAAGTTTGAGCAGGATATGGGCAAGAAGTTGATTGGCGGTTCATGGGCAGTAATGCGTGCTGACCCGTGGACAGAGAAAACTATTGACAATGGCCTGAATCCGCAGTTGGCGTTATCGTTGAGCAATGCTATGCAGCGATGGGTGCGTGAGCATACCCGCTTGGGCATTCCTTTGTTTTTGGCCGAAGAATGCCCCCATGGGCATATGGCTATTGGTACCACAGTGATTCCAACAGGCTTGGGAAGGGCTTCCACGTTCAACAAGCAATTGGAAAACGATTTGGGCAAAGCGGTAGCCAAACAGACGGCCTTGCAGGGCGCCAACGTGGCCTTCGGTCCTGTTGTTGATGTTTGCCGTGATCCCCGCTGGTCACGCATGGAGGAAGGCTATGGCGAAGATCCGATGTTGGCGGCTCAGATGGGTGATGCGTATGCCCGAGGCTTGGCTTCAGCCCAACTTTTGCCGGTAATGAAGCACCTGTCGGCTTACGGCGTGTCGGAAGGCGGCCACAACGGGGCCTCGTCGCATGTGGGAACCCGTGAGTTGTTGTCACAGCTTTCCTTGCCTTTCCGACAAGGCCCGGAAATCGGGGGTGTGATGACCGCCTATAATGATATTGACGGAGTGCCTTGTTCGGCCAACAAATGGTTGATAAAAAATATCTTACGCCATGCTTGGCAGTTCGACGGGGTGGTGATTTCCGACCTGTATGCTATCAACGGCTTGGTGAGCTCTCGCATGGCGGCTGATTATAAAGAGGCTGCGGTTCAGGCTCTGAAAGCCGGGGTGGACATCGACCTTGGGGCTTCTTGCTATACCCAGCCATTGATGCAGGCTTTGGAGGAAGGGTTAGTGTCTGAAAATGAGTTGGATGAGGCTGTGAGACACGTGCTGAGATATAAGTTCAAGTTGGGCTTGTTTGATAAATCGTATGCTGATTTTAATCTTTCGGATAATGAAAAATTTAAAACAGGCTTCGCTTTTGATAAGTTGAACCGTCAGGCAGCGACAGAATCGGTGGTGATGTTGAAGAATGATGATCTATTGCCATTATCTAAAGATGTGAAGCGTGTGGCGGTTATTGGTCCCAATGCCGACAATGTGTATAATATGTTGGGCGATTACACTGCACCGCAGGCCGAAGGCAAGGTGGTGACCCTGCTGCAAGGCATCAGAAACAAACTGCCCAATGCCGAGATACATTATGTGAAGGGCTGTGACATCCGTGATATGTCGTGGAATGAAATTGACAAGGCCGTGACCACTGCTCGTTGGGCGGATGTGGTCATCGTGGCCTTAGGTGGCTCCAGTGCCCGCGATTTCCGTACCAGCTACAAGGAAACCGGCGCAGCGGATGCGACGGCCAAAACGGTGAGTGACATGGAATCTGGCGAAGGCTTCGACCGCGCCACCTTGTCGTTGATGGGCTATCAGCAACAGCTCTTGGAAGCTTTGGTGAAAACGGGCCAGCCTGTCGTTCTGGTGATGATACAGGGACGTCCGTTGGACTTGAGCTGGGCGGACGAATCCGATGTGGCTATCCTCAATGCCTGGTACCCGGGTGCACAGGGCGGCAATGCCTTGGCCGACCTCATTTTCGGTGATGCCAATCCGTCGGGAAAACTGCCTGTCTCTTATCCTCGTTCGGTGGGACAATTGCCGGTATATTACAATGTTGCAAATCATAGAAACAATTATACGGACGAATCTGCCCAGCCTTTGTATCCCTTTGGTTTCGGATTGAGTTATACAACTTTTTCATTTGCTGATATGAATGTTGCTCAAAAGGCTGATTCGGTGATGGTTTCGTTTACTTTAACGAATACTGGTGACCGTGATGGGGCAGAGGTGGCACAGCTGTATTTGCGCCAGGAGAAAGCTTCGGTGGTGCGTCCTGAGCGTCAGTTAATCGCTTTTGAGAAAGTGTTTCTGAAAAAAGGAGAAAGCAAAACGGTGACGATAAAACTTTCCAAGGAAGATTTTTCTTTCATGGATGAAGAGGGTAGATTACGTTTTGAACCGTCAAAATATACTTTGATGCTCGGTGCTTCCAGTCAGGACATACGACTCGAAAAAACAATCACTTTGGATTAAAAATGCCGATATATGAAGATTGATATGATAACTTTATTCTATGAAAAATAAACTCTTATTGCTTGGCATTCTCTGTTGTTGTTTGTTGCAGGCATGCGTGATTGAAGGAATTTCTTTTCAGCATAAAAACGTTTCGGATTACTCAAATTCCGACAGACCTTCTCCAGAAGATAACACAGTCTCGACAGAAGAATCTGTGAACGAAAGTCATAGTACGTCTGAACTCCAGCGTAGGTGTTTGGAAAAACAGGTGACGGATTATGACGGAAACAATTATCATACGGTATTGGTAGGAAACCAATGCTGGCTAAAGGAAAATCTGCGTTCAACCCATGGTCGGGATGGGAAAATTCTCAATTATTATTACCCTAATGGCAATTATGCCAATGTGCAGACTTACGGATATCTGTATGAATGGAGGTCGGCGAAGTCGGTGTGTCCCAAAGGTTGGCATTTACCCACGATGGATGAGTGGGAAAAATTGGAGGATCAGCTGGTTTTGTTAGGCATGTCGTGTGGTGATGGTATGCAGAAGCAGGTTGCCCAGGCATTGGCTTCTGAAAAGGGATGGCAGTCCAGTCCCAACTCGTGTACGGTGGGTCATAATCAACAGTCTAACAATGCTTCAGGATTTAGTATCCTTCCCGCTGGATTTTACAATTACGAACATTATAACAATTTCGGTTACAAAGCCAATTTTTGGAGTGCGAAAGAATACGATGCTGCTTACGCCTATAGCTTCGGTATGAGCTATGATAATGCCAGCATTAAAATATTCCTGGATACCAAAGCCAGTGGCTTCTCAGTACGCTGCATACAAGATTGAGAATTAATAATTTACAATTAATAATTGATAATTGATAATTGATAATTATCAATTACTAACCACTAACTATTAATTATTAACTGTTAATTGTTTCTTCTTCCTCGCAGTCAGCGTGTTCATCAGCAGGCAGGTCATGGTCATGGGGCCTACGCCGCCAGGTACGGGTGTGATGGCGGAGCACTTGCCAGCCACATCGTTGTAGTTGACATCGCCGCAGATGCGGTAGCCCTTCTCGCTTTCGGGGTCTTCAATGCGGTGAATGCCGATATCGATGACCACAGCGTCTTTTTTGACATAGTCGGCGGTAATCATTTCGGGCTGGCCGATGGCGACAAACAATATGTCGGCTTTGGCGCAGATGCGTTTCAGGTTCTTTGTTTTACTATGGCAAATGGTGACGGTGGCGTTAGCGTCCTTCTGGGCTAACATCATGGCTAAGGGTTTGCCTACAATGTTGCTGCGGCCCAATACCACACAGTTTTTACCTTCTGTTTCGATGCCGGCGCGGCGTATCAGTTCCATAGTACCATGCGGGGTGGCAGGCTTGTAGCAGTCCTTGCCCAACAGCAGGTTGCCCATATTGGCGGGATGGAAGCAGTCCATGTCTTTGGCGGGATCCACATGTGCCAGCACTTTGTCGTTGGAGATGTGTTTAGGCAATGGCAACTGGATGATATAGCCGTCAATATCTATGTCATTATTCAGGAAATCAATGGCTTTCAGGAATTCTTCCTCCTTGATGTCTGCTGGAAAATGGTAGATAGAGGAGGTGAAGCCTACGGTCTGACAGTTCTTCTTGATACTGTCCACGTAGGTCTGGGCGGCGCCATCATCACCGACAATGACCGCTGCCAGATGGGGAGCGGCTTCCCCTTTGTCAATCATAGCCTTCACTTCGTTGGCTATTTCGGCCTTAATCTCAGCCGCAATTTTCTTTCCGTCAATTATTTGCATGATTACTTCGTGTTAGTGAGCTTCGCTGTTGGTGAGTAAATGTTAAACTATTAGTTTTCAACTTTCAGTTTTCAGTTTTCCACTATTTAATGTTTTCCTCTATCATTTCTTTCAGATAGCTGATGATTTCCGGGTCTTGGATGGACACGCCGTCGAGGGCTTCGTTCACCTCGTCGGTGTCAAAGACATAGTCCACATCCTCGCGCTGGTAATGGAAAATGAAGTGGATATCGGGATAGGCGGAGGCGGTGAGCACCACAGTGCCTGCCAGGTCGCCCATGGGTGGAGTGTCAATGTTGGTCAGTCCGAAAATGGCGGTGACAGTAGTGCCTTTGCCTTTCTCGGAGTCGATGGTCAGTGAGCCACCGGTACGTTCAGTATTCTGCTTTAGCAGCGGCAGTCCCAGACCGACTTTACGGGTGGTACGGGTGGTGAAGAAAGGGTTGATTACTCGCTCGGCAGTTTCTTTGTCCATGCCGCAGCCATTGTCAATAAAACGAAGTATCAGCTGGTCCTTGGCCTTGTCTTCAATCACTTCCAAGGTTATGTCTTTGGCTCCTGCACGGGTTGAGTTCTGCAGGATGTCCATGATATGCATTGATAAATTATTCATAATCAAACTTTTAGTAATACTCTTCTGCCGTTTTCCTGATGCAGGGCCATGCGGATTTCCTCAAATGAGCGTGTCTCAATCTCGAAATAGCATGGAGCGATGCCTACACGGTCGGGAATGTGAGCATCGGAACTACGGGTGAAGGTTTTGTCTTTGAGGTAGGGGTGTTGTTGAATCATTTTTTCCTTGTCGCCTTTTTCCGAAATCTCCACGGCGTCGTAGGGCAAATCGAAGGGGATGAAACCCAATTGTGAGATGACGCTGTTTTTGAGCTTGTCGATGTGGGCGGGAATGAAGATGCCGTCCAGTTCCTTCACTTTTGCGGCGATTTTCTCGATGGGCTCATCCAAACCGGAAGTCAGCAGTCGAGGCTCTTCATATACAATATTCATTTCCTCGTCAATCTGAACTTGGTCGCCGAAAAAGTCTGGAGAGTTGGGGATATTGGGCAGATGCTCGTCCAGATAGGCCTGAAACTCGTCCAAAAGTTCATGATTCTTAAAATAGCAAGTAACATGAGCTTCCTCCTTGGTCGTTACTTCGGCACCGCAGAGCACAAAGATATTGCGGTTATGCGAGTAATGTTCGGCCAGGCGGCAGTGGCGGGTGGCGTTATGGTCGGTGATGCCGATAATGTCCACACCCCGTTGTAGTGCCAGCTCGATGATGTACTCGGGTGTCATGTCCAAGTCGCCACAGGGCGAGAACAAGGTGTGAGTGTGAAGGTCTGCTTTGTATATATTCAAGATAGGGGGGAGTTTTTAGGGGTTAATGGGTAGGGGAGTCTCACGCTTCGCGTTCGAGGGGAGTTTCGGGCTTTGCCCTCAAGGGGAGTCTCGCACTTCGTGCTCAAGGGGAGCTTAAATTCTCCTTCTTTAATAAGAAATCCAAAATTCAGAATTCAAAATTCAAATAATAACTTTCAGTTTTCAGTTTTTCAGCATTTCATATATGATTCCGGAAGTCTCGAAGGTCTGTTTGTCGGTGCCTAAGATTGGAATACCTTCCTCAATGGCGGCTTCGAGGGTGTCGTCTTCGGGTTTGTTGCCTTTTACCAGAACGATGGCAGCCAGCTCCTTAAGAGAGGCAATAGCCATCACGTTTTTGTGGGTTTGCAGGGTTACCCAAACATCGCCTTCCTTGGCGAAGCCCATCACATCGCTGAGCAGGTCGGAAACATATCCGCCCTTGATTTCTCTGTCCAAATTGTCGGCACCGCAGAACACGGTGAGGTTCATCTTTTCTACTAAATCTTTAACTTTCATTTTGTTATGGTGTTGATATTGTTTCTATTTATTCTACGTAAAAATTATCAATATTAATTTGCAAAGTTACATAAATTTCTTCAAATGCACAAAGATTTGTATAAATTAATCTGGGGTGAAATTCTGTTGCGAAAATGCGTGTGAATCGAAAAATAATGTGTATCTTTGCAGTTTGGACTTGTAAATATCAACTTATGGCGAAAGACGCGGTAATCATTATCTCCGGAGGCATGGACTCCACCACGATGCTCTACGAGTACAAGGACGAAATTGCTATGGCCATCACCTTTGACTATGGCTCCACGCAGAACGGCCGCGAGCGTATCTGTGCCGTGACGCATTGCCAACGCTTGGGCATCAAGCATATCATCGTTCCGCTTGAATTCATGCATCGCTATTTCAAGAGTACCTTGCTGATGACGGCTGAAGACATTCCGGAAGGTAACTATAATGATGAGAATATGAAATCGACGGTGGTGCCTTTCCGCAACGGCATCATGCTGGCCATTGCATGCGGCATTGCGGAGAGCAACGGCCTGAAGCGCGTGATGATCGCCAATCATGCTGGCGACCATGCCATTTATCCCGACTGCCGCCCGGGTTTTGTCAATGCCATGTCGGCGGCGATGGCTGCGGGAACCTACGAGAATGTCGAGGTTTGGGCACCATACACTTACCTCAGTAAGAAGGAAATTGCTGAGCATGGCAAGGCTTTGGGACTGGACTACACCGAGACGTATTCTTGCTACAAAGGTGGTGAGAAACACTGCGGCAAGTGCGGTACCTGCCGCGAACGCATCCAAGCCTTGAAAGACGCCGGTATTGATGACAAAACTGAATATGAGTTCTAATTATAACAAACCAAATGACTTTCAGACAACTACCAATGCTCAACAAACATTAAAACTGTCAACTATCAATTATCAACTGTCAATTATTAATTGTTAACTATTAACTATTAACTGAAATGTATTACGTAAGAAAAACCTTGGAAATCTCCTCTTGCCACCAGTTGTATCTGGATTATGAGAGCAAATGCGAAAATCTGCATGGCCATAACTGGATTGTGAAAGTGTATTGCCGTGCCAAAGAATTGGACAGCAATGGGATGGTGTGCGATTTTACGGAGATTAAACGCCTGATTCATGGGAGAATAGACCATAGAAACTTGAATGAAGTACTGGATTTCAATCCCACTGCCGAGAATCTTGCTCGTTGGATAGTGGATACAGTGCCAAATTGCTACCGTGCCGATGTCTGGGAGTCGCGTGACAACAAGGCTTCTTACATTGCCGATGATGCGGTGCAGAATTTTGATTAAAATATTGATTGATAGATATTTTTGATTTAGGTTCAATAAGTGTTTTTTGTACCTTTGTCTGACTTCTTCAAGATGAATTAATGCTTATCAGCCTATGAGCGTATATAAAATCAACGAGATTTTCTGTTCCTTGCAGGGCGAGGGTTTCCATAGCGGAACCCCTGCGGTGTTTGTGCGTTTCAGTGGCTGTAACCTGCGTTGCGAATTCTGCGACACGCAGCATCAGCAAGGACGAATGATGAGTCTGCAAGATATTGTGGAAGAGGTAAATAAGTATCCTAATGCGTCTTTGTTAGTGTTGACAGGTGGCGAGCCTTCCTTGTTTATTGATGAGAATTTTGTGGCAGAGCTGAAGACTGCAACGGGTAAGCTGATAGCGATAGAGACCAACGGTACCCGTATACTTCCCAAAAATATCGACTGGGTGACGTTTTCGCCGAAGAACGCCTTTGCTGGTGGTGATGCCGAACCATGTGTGCTGACCCGTTGTGATGAGTTGAAAGTGGTGTATCTGGGGCAGGACTTGTCGCAATACGATACCATTGAGGCTAAACATCGTTTTTTGCAACCTTGCTACAACCCTGATGAAACTCAATGCCAGTGCAACATGGCCGCATGTGTTGAAGCCGTGATGACTCATCCCCATTGGCGCCTGTCGTTGCAGATACACAGGGTGCTGGGTATACAATAAATTTGAAATATTGGGGCTCCGTTCTGCACTGAATTATTACCATATGCGGCTGCCATAATATGACAGCCCTACATATTCTCCGTTCAGGGTTACGTAGAGGTGCGCATACGTACACGGATGCGGACGCACTCGATGCGTTCCTACATGTGTTCATATCGCTATTTCATCGTCTTTGCGTAGCACTCCCCTTGAGGGCGAAGCCCGAAACTCCCCTCGTACAGGGTTCGACTCCCCTCGAGCACGCAGTGCGAGACTCCCCCTCATGCACAGCATGCTCCCCTCGAGGGCGCAGCCCGAGACTCCCCCGCAAAAAATTCCCGCATCAAAATCATTTGCTAATTTGCTAATTAACCAATTTGCTAATTAAAATTAGCACATTAGCACATTGTCTCATTTGCACATTAAAAAATTTTGTATCTTTGCAAGAATTTAAATGATGATTTTTTGTGTCATCATGGCGTAGTAGGAATCTTTATACCAGCTATTTATGGATAATTTTATCGTTTCAGCCCGTAAGTACCGCCCGACGACTTTCAACTCCGTGGTGGGACAAGAGCATATCACCTCTACTTTGAAGAATGCCATCAAGACCGGCCAGATCGCGCAGTCGTTCCTGTTCTGCGGTCCCCGTGGGGTAGGTAAGACCACATGCGCCCGTATCTTTGCCAAGGCACTGAACTGCCAGCAATTGACTGCGGACTTCGAGCCATGCAACGAGTGCGACTCTTGTAGAGCTTTCAATGAATCGGCTTCTTTCAATGTGTATGAGTTGGATGCTGCTTCCAATAACTCGGTGGAAGATATCCGCTCGTTAGTGGAACAGGTGCGTATCGCTCCCCAGGGTGCCAAATACAAGGTGTATGTTATCGATGAGGTTCACATGTTGTCTTCCGCAGCTTTCAATGCCTTCCTGAAGACGCTTGAAGAACCGCCTGCCTATGCCAAGTTTATTCTGGCTACGACTGAAAAGCATAAGATTATTCCGACCATTCTTTCTCGTTGCCAGGTTTATGATTTCAAGCGTATTAATGACAATGACATTATCCGCCATTTGCAGTATGTGGCAAAAAGTGAGAATGTTGAGGCTGATGAAGAAGCTCTGCGCGTGATTGCAGCCAAGGCAGATGGCGCCCTTCGTGACGCACTTTCCATCTTCGACCAGATTGTCAGTTTCTCAGGGGGACATATCACCTATAAGCAGACTATCGAGAATCTGAATGTGCTGGATGTCGATAATTATTTCAAGATGGTGAATTTCCTGCTTGGAGATGACCCCTCGGCTGCTTTGCTGCTCTTTGATGAGATTCTTTCCAATGGCTTTGAGGCCCAGCATTTTATCTCAGGTCTGGCCAAGCATTTCAGAAATCTGTTGGTGGCGCAGAATCCTTCCACGGTGAAGTTGATGGAGGCTTCTGACAGTATCAAGGAACAGTATTCCATGCAAGCTCGAAATGTTGATAAAACATTGCTATTGAGAGCTTTGGAATTATCAAATGAGTGTGATTTCAATTATAAGACTTCAAATAACAAACGTCTGTCGGTAGAATTGTGTCTGATGAAAATCAATGCCAACCATGTGTTCATGAAACACCGGGCGGCAGCGGCGACTAAAGTCAGGCAATCACGGGAGTGATTCATCCGAGCAAAACGCGGGGTCAGCTGTTCAAGGAACATTCTCAACCGCACCAAGGCAATCAAGCCAGACTTTTGTGCCTCCTATTACGGTTCCCGTGAAAAAAACACCGAAAATCAGTGATTTGGTGCATGATCCGGAACCCGTATCTTCTATGTCTCAACCAACAGCAATAGAACAGCCTTCGGAGGAGACCGCATCCCCAGCTTCACAGCTTGGCCAGAATAGTGCAGAGCCATTGGAGGAAAAGAAAGAAGCCGTTTCTGATAATATCACTGTTGTTGAGGTTAAACCAGAAGCTTCAGAAGTTTCGGAAGAGCCTACAGATACTGATGTCGCTAGTACCCCCGCGGAAAATGAGGCATCCCAAAGCATTTCCTCTACGGATGAGAAGTTTAAGGAGGCTTGGGGCACCATGTTTGAGCTCTTGTTCCGTGAAATAGCCACTATCTATTATCCCTTGAAGGGTATGGTGCCGACTATTGAGCAAAATATTATTCGGGTCAAGGTGAAGAATGAGTCGATGAAGGAAAATTTTGAATCACGTATACGTTTGGCCTTGGAGTATTTGCGCAACAATTACGATCCGAGAATTGATGATATACAGGTGGAGGTGGATGTTCAGACGGAAACCGTCAATAAGGTTATTTATGATACGCAGGATAAGATGAATGACCTGAAAAAAGAGAATCCAGATTTGCCGGATTTTTTGAAAATATTGAATTTATCAGCAAAAGATATGTAATCAAAACAAAAACATTATGAGAAAGATATTTACCCTTTTAGCTTTTTTATTGCCTTGTCTGCTTTTCGCACAAGTGAACGCCATTGACGGTGTTTGGTTGAATAAGGCTGTGCCGGATGGCCGTGTTGATAGTGTTTATCAGGGAATTGACCTTCCGCAATCTTTTACAGGCGAGGATGTCATTATCGGAGTCACCGACTGGGGCTTCGACTATACGCACCCAGTGTTTTATGATGTGCAGAAACAGAATTACCGTGTTTTAAGAGCGTGGGACCAGTTCCGCAATGCGGGACCGGCACCCGATGGTTTTACATACGGAACGGAAATTGTGGGCCAAGAGGCCTTGTTAGCTGCTCAGTGTGACACATTCAATGTGTATGAGTATGGCTACCATGGCACACATGTGACCAGCATCGCTGCAGGTTCGGGCTCTTTGACGGGCTCTTTCCGTGGCGTTGCTCCTGGTGCCAATATCATTCTGTGCACTTTTTTGGTAAGTGAGCAGGCTGTGGTGGACGCTTTCCACTGGATGTATCAGGTGGCACAGCAGGAACAGAAACGTTTGGTCATTAACATGAGCTGGGGCTTGTATTATATGGGCTATATGGATGGTACAGGTCCTGTGGCGTCAGCTATGCAGGAACTATCTGACCAAGGTGTGGTTTTTGTAACCAGTGCTGGCAATAACGGAGATGTGAAATTCCATGTGCATCAGAATTTCAATACCAATACGGATACCCTAATGTCTATAATTGAATTTGCCACGGGTGGTGAACCGCATCGCTACGGCGAGTCCATTACCATGACCAGTTCACCGAACACTTCCTTCAGCTATGCTATTGCAGTGGCGGATGATCAAGGAAATATTATCGGCTATACTCCATTCTATAACACCCAAAGAGGTGATTTTAGTCTTGATACGACAGCCTACGTGGTGGGTTATCCTGTTGAGTATAAAATTGATAACGTGGCTGCATCGGTGCCCAATGCGCTTCCTCATGTTCGTTTGCGTGTGAAGAAATCCATATATGGAGGCGTGAAGTATGGACTGATTGTGGCGGCTGATGAAGGTGATTTCCATGCTTGGAATGTGATAGAGCTGACCAACGATGTGGGCAACTGGGGCGGTGCGTTTACTGCACCTAAGGCAGGTTGGACTGCTGGTAACAAGGAGTATGGCATTGGCGCACCTGCCAATGTGCCGTGTGCTATCTCAGTAGCCGCTCACCAGGCAAGGCAGAAAAACAACAATACGGGTGAATTTACAGGTGCAGGCAATATCGCTGCTTTCTCCAGCTGGGGACCGGTCATCGGTAATCCCGACAAACCCGACATTTCGGCACCGGGACAAAGTGTGATGGCGGCACTTTCAAGTTATACCAGTAATACGGACCATACGCCTACAAACACCTTTAGTTTTAATGGTAGAACCTATGGTTTTTGTTCATTGTCGGGTACCTCCATGTCTTCGCCTTTTGTGACAGGTGTGGTGGCCTTGATGCTGGAAGCCAATCCTTACCTTACCCCTGATCAGGTGAAATATATACTGAAACAAACCGCTTATCATGATCAATACACAGAATCAGGTCCGCAGTTGGCTATCGGTGCGGGTAAGGTGGATGCCTATCAGGCTATTTTAATGGCGTTGCAAGCTAATGGTATAGAACATCATTCTGTGAGCGACAGCCGATGCCGTGTGTATCCGAATCCCGTTGAAGACAAAGCTTTTGTGGTCATTGAAGGTGATGAAAACCAGTATGATGTACAATTGTTTGACATGTCGGGCCGTCAGTTGATGCATCAGACAATGACCTATGGCGTGAATAATCTTGACATGCAGGCATACGCATCAGGTTGTTATTTCATCAAAATAAATGATGGTAAAAACATCATCACCAAAAAGGTAATAAAACAATAAACAATCCTGGGCTGTCATATTATAGCAGCCGCGTGAAAAGAGTCATAACAGTAGGGATTTCATATTTGGCAGTCGCCGAAAAACACCCGAGCAAATATTAAAATCCAATTCCCATAACTCGAAATCTCATGGAAAAAGCATACGTACCGGATCCGGAACTCGAAAGAAAGATGATCGTGAGGAAATACCGCGATTTGCTCAGCTATATGTATGACAAAACTACAGCGGAGCAGAAAAAGCTTATCCGTAAGGCTTTTACCTTGGCAGTGAATGCCCATAAGGATATGCGTCGCCGTAGTGGTGAACCGTATATTTATCATCCTATCGCGGTAGCCAAAATCGTCACCCAGGAGATTAACTTGGGAACCACCTCTTTGGTGTGCGCACTCTTGCACGATGTGGTGGAGGATACGGATTATACCCTCGATGATATGCGCGAAATCTTCGGTGAGAAGGTGGCCAGAATTATCGATGGCCTTACGAAAATCGAGGATTTGGTCATCGATAGCAATGTGTCTATCCAAGCCGAGAATTTCAGGAAGATTTTCCTGTCCATGTCGGAGGATGTACGTGTGATTCTGATTAAGCTGGCCGACCGTCTGCACAATATGCGTACCCTCGGTTCCATGCCGCCAGAAAAACAGTGGAAAATTGCTTCGGAAACCTCTTATTTCTATGTGCCGATTGCCCACCGTCTGGGTTTGTATGCCATCAAGAGCGAGCTGGAGGATTTCGCTATGCAATATACTGACCCAGTCACATATCGTTTCATCGCTAATAAATTGAAACATACAGAGGCCGACCGTCAGACATTGATTTCGGATTTTGTGAAGCCGATTCAGGATAAACTGAAAGCTGAAGGTATTGTGGCGGAAATGTCAAGCCGTACCAAGTCGGTATATTCGATATACCAGAAAATGAAGCGTAAGAATATCAATTTTGAGGATATCTATGATATTTTCGCGGTTCGTTTTGTGTTTGACGCGGATCCCAAAGACGAAATCCGTACTTGTTGGGCCATTTATGCCATCGTAACCAGTCTTTACGAGACTAATCCGGAGCGTGAGCGTAACTTTTTGGCACATCCCAAGCCCAATGGCTATCAGTCGTTGCATGTAACAGCCATGAGCAAGGCGGGAAAATGGGTGGAAGTGCAAATCCGTTCCCGCCGTATGGACGAAATCGCTGAGAAGGGTTTCGCCGCTCATTATAAATACAAGGAAGAAAACCGAACCCCTGACGAATATGACAACAGGGTAGAGGAGTGGCTGATGAAAATCAGGGAGGTACTGAACAGCGATAAGACCAACGCTATTGATTTCTTGAATGAAATCAAGCTGAATCTCGACCTGAAGGAAGTCTTTATTTTCACACCTAAAGGGGATATGAAACAGTTGCCGGCAGGCTCAACGGTGTTGGATTTGGCCTACGACTTGCACACCAATTTGGGCGACCATTGTATCGGTGCCAAGGTGAATTTCAATATTGTTCCAATCAATTATGTGTTGAAAAACGGGGATCAGGTGGAAATTATCACTTCCAAAAAGCAATTCCCCAAAACCGAATGGTTTGATGTGGTGAAGACTTCCCGTGCCCGTGAGCGTATCAAGGATGCCATACGTTTGGAGCAGAAGAAATACACCAACAAGGGTATGTCTATTCTGAAACGCTACTTTACCCACATGGGACTGGATTTCACTCCGCAGAATATCGGCAAGGTGCAAGCGGAAACAGGTATTAAGTCGCCCATCGAATTTTGGGACTATGTCTCTCAGAACAAGCTGACGGAAGATCGTGTGCGGAAGATGTTCTCCAACGAGAAAAACAGCGATTTGGAAGAATTCCAGAAGAAGGTCACCGATGAGATTACCAACAAGCCTTTGAGCCAGCTGATTGAGGAAGAATTGACAGCCCACCCGTCGATGTTTATGCTGGACGACACTTCCGAGAATATCCGGTATAAACTGTCGCCCTGCTGTAATCCTATCCCAGGTGATAATGTGGTTGGTTTTCAAATGCCTAACAATGAGATTGTTATCCATCAGACAAAATGTCCGAAGGCCATTGAGCAGATGTCGAAATTTGGCAATCGTATCATCAAAACCAAATGGCGTAAGGAACAGAATTTGGCTTTCTTGTCTGGTTTGCGGCTGACAGGTTTTGACAAGAAAGGTATGCTGAAAGATATTATTAATATTGTCACATCCCAGTTGAACCTTAATATTCGTTCTTTGAACATAGAGACAAGAGACAATGTGTTTACGGGCACTTTGATGCTCTATATTGAGAATGTTCATGCCTTGAATGAGCTGATTTCGAAACTGAAGAAAATTGACAATTTGGAGAAAATAGAACGAATTGGTTACGATTTTGAGTAAAAATGGGAATTGTGCCAAGTACGCAAAAAAGTTGAAAAAGCATTATTTAACATTTTTAAATACTTGAATGGTAAAGAATTGACAAAGACAGTTGGCTGTTAAAAAAAGTTAATAGCCATGTCAAAAAAATATGGTATATTTGCACATTAATTTTAAATGAATAACTATGGCAGAAATTATTGACAAAGTACAAGCGATTATTGCTGAAAAATTAAGTGTTGATGCAGCCGAGGTTACCCCGGAAAAAAGTTTCACCAATGATTTGGGTGCTGACTCATTAGACACTGTTGAGTTAATTATGGAATTCGAGAAGGAATTTGGCATTCAGATTCCCGATGAAGAAGCTGAAAAAATTGCAACTGTAGGGGATGCAATTAAATACATTGAAAATACTATCAACAAATAGTATTTTTTCCCCCGCCTCTTTTTTATGAACTTAAAAAGAGTTGTTGTTACCGGTATCGGCGCACTTACACCTATTGGAAATAATGTTCCTGATTTTTGGGACAGTTTGCTGAAAGGTGTAAGTGGAGCCGCACCGATAACTTATTTTAATACCGAATTATATAAGACCAAGTTTGCCTGCGAGGTAAAGGGCTTCAATGTTTTCGATATAATGGAGAACAAGGAGGCTCGTAAGATGGATATTGCTTCGCATTTTGCGGTGGCGGCGACTCAAGAGGCCCTGACAGACAGCGGTCTGGAACTGGCTAAGGAGAATCCGCAACGCATAGGAGTGGTCATGGGTTCCGCTATTGGCGGTTTACAGTCCCTCCATGAGGCTTTTTATACACTTGTAGAGAATAACGGAGCACCGCGTTTCAATCCGTTTCTTCTTCCGAAAGTGCTGGTGGATTCCATATCGGGAAACATGGCACTTCATTTTGGTTTGCAGGGTCCGAATTACATGACTTCTTCGGCGTGTGCCTCAGGTGGCAATGCCATTATTGACGCCTATAATTTCATCCGCATGGGCCAGTGCGAAATCATGGTGGCAGGTGGTGCGGAAGCTTGTATCACCGAGTTGACGGTGGGAGGCTTCGACGCCATGCGTGCTTTGTCCACCCGCAATGATGAGCCGCAACGTGCATCCCGTCCTTTTGATGTGGATCGTGATGGTTTTGTGATGGGCGAAGGCGCTGCTATCTTGATTATGGAAGACCTTGACCATGCTTTGGCCCGTGGTGCGCATATTTACGCCGAAATGGTGGGTGGCGGCCTGAGTTGCGATGCCTATCATATCACGGCTCCGCGTCCCGATGGCGCTGGTGCGGCAATGTCTATGCGTTTGGCCATGGATGAGGCTGGTATCCAACCAGAGGAAGTGGACTATATCAATGCTCATGGTACTTCCACCAAGATGGGTGATATCTCGGAGTGCAACGCTATTGCGGATGTTTTCGGTGAGCATGCGGACAAGTTGCTGATTAGTTCCACTAAGTCCATGACTGGCCACATGTTGGGTGCGGCTCCCGCTATTGAAAGCATAGCTTCGATTCTTGCTATGAACAAGAGTTTTGCTCCTCCAACTATCAACCTTGACCATAAAGATCCTGTTTTGCCGGATTGGAATTTCTGTGCGCATAAGCCCGTTGCAAAGGATATCCGTGTGGCTTTGTCCAATTCTTTCGGTTTTGGTGGTCATAATCTCACTTTGCTCTACAAAAAATACGAATAGAGATGGCTTTTCTGCATAAAGATCCTGTATCCAGCCAGATCAAGTCTTTTATCAAAAATGTTTTCGGTTTTTCTCCACGACATCTTGACATATACAAGATGGCTTTGGTGCATAGATCTTCTTCGCAAAGCGATGTGGTGGCAGGAAAACTGAATAATGAGCGTCTCGAATATCTGGGTGACGCCGTGTTGGGAGCTATTACCGCTGATTTCCTGTTCAGGAAATATCCGTTTGCCCCAGAAGGTCAGTTGACGGAGATGCGTTCTAAAATTGTATGTCGCGCCAACCTGAATGCCTTGTCCCGCAAAATCGGCTTGGACAAGCAGGTGATTATTGATTCCCACGTGCATGGCAAGTCGGTGAATGGCGATGCTTTTGAAGCGATTATGGGAGCTATATACCTGGATTTAGGTTATGAGAAAACCAAAAAAGTCTTTATCCAGCGCATTCTGATGACTCAACTGGATTTGGAAACTCTGCTGACAGAGGAGAAGAATTTCAAGAGCAAGGCTTTGTCATGGGCTCAGAAACATCACCTGCAGTTGACTTTTGCACACGAAGAATTTGATAATCAATCTAATAAGTTGTACAAGGCTTATCTTTTTATTGACGGTGAAAAGAAGGCCGAGGGCGAAGGCTATACCATCAAGCAGGCCGAGCAAGCCGCCGCTGAGCAGTTCTGTGAGTTGACAGTTGATAGTTGATTTTGGATTACAGGATTACAGGATGGACGAGATAGAAAGGTTAGGAAGGTTAGGAAGGTTAGGGTAGGATTTTGAATCCTGAATTTTGAATTTCATCTCCGTACCATTCCGCTGCAGAGAAACCTCCAACTTTGCGGACTCGCTTGTGCGTAAATTTTCCTAGACATTACTGAAAAAATACTAACAAAACGCCAAAGTTATGAACAATCACTTGGTAATAACTTCGGTTTTTCCTATTTTTGCGATTTCTTATAGGCAAACCGTAAAAATTGAAATAAAACATCTTTCAGCGTATGAAAAAAATATACTTCTTGACCATTGCTTTTCTCCTTTTCTCATTGGCTCTCAAGGGACAAACAGTCTTGTCGGAGGACTTCGAAGGCGGCACCGATGTGGGATGGCTTCCTACTGGGTGGACTACTATCGATGCGAATAATGACGGCCGAAATTGGAGGTTCCACACCAATACTGGAAATGGTGCTCAGGTACATTCCGGTAACGGGTGTATGATTTCTGATTCGTGGTATAGTGGGATGGGAGCATGTACTCCTGATAACTGGCTGATAACACCCACTGTCACCTTGCCGGAAAATGCAGTGCTCTCATTTTGGGTGGTAGCCCAAGATGCGAGTTGGTCAGGTGAGCATTGGGGAGTGTATATTTCCATAAACGGAGGACTCTCAACCAGTGATTTTACGTTGCTATATGAGGCCTCTTCGGCTCCTTCGTCATACGAACAAAAGACTATCAACTTGGGTGTCTATGCAGGTCAGAATGTGCGTATTGCTTTTAGACATTTCAATTGTAACAACGAATGGTGGGTGAATATTGACGATGTGGTCATTAGCAATGATCCTTCGGCTATTGGTGGTACTACTCCTGTGGATCCTGAACCTTCCGATGACTGTGCCCTGCAAATCCATTTGGAAAGAACCCTTGGCTACTCATCTTCCACATACAGCGTCTATTATACGGTGAATGACAATTGGTCCAACAGACAACTGTTGGAATTGGATCCGTCAACCGCCTCGTTTGATACTACACTCTTGTTGCCACCTTCCACTATGTTCGAGTTGTGGGGGAGCACTGGCGGCAGCGATTTCAACTGCCAGATTATCGATGGCTCAGGAGGTGTCTATACGGGAAGTTATTATCCTAATTATAAGACACTTGATGCTTGTTCTCCAGTGTGTAATTTGTATGTGACGTATGGCTGTAGTGATACTCTTCTCACTATCAGCGAGCCTCGTTGGATAAAGATTTATGCGGGTGATAATAATACTAACACGTGGGATTATCTGTATCAAAGCAGCTGGACTGCGGTTGGACGAACTTACGGCACGATGATTCCTGTGACAGCGGGTGTTCCTTTGCGTTTTGTATGGACAGAACCGGACCCGGTGAACCATAATTCCTTTTTTGTCATACGTGATGATGCAACTAACCAAGAGCTCTTTAGAAAAAATGCTGGTGAGATTTTGCCTAATGGTGAATTCCTTATCTATACGCCAAATTGTGGCTCCTGTGGGGCTTCCGACCGTTGTCCCTTGACTATACATTTGGAGAGAAATGCCAACGATCCCAACCATCCCGGTGAATATATCTTGGAATATTTTGTGGGGGGTGATTATAGTGCTCTCCATGAGATACATTTGGGCCCCTCGGAAAGCAGTAAGGATACTACACTGATGCTGTGTCCGGAAATTCCATTTGAGTTATACACTAAATGGGAAAGTGGTGTGGGTACTTATGGCGGTTCCGACTTCTCTGCTAGTTTTGAGAATGCATACGGGAATGTGGTCTATGACGGATATGCTCCTTCCTATACCACCGAAGATCCCTGTGCCAGGAGTTGTGAATATGCTTTAAGAGTGGGAGCTGCCACCAACTTGTCGAGTGTCAGTAGCACGTGGTTTGAAATATTTGAGGGTAATTCCACTACTCCGTTAAGAACTATAGGCCTTTCCAATTACACGAGTGGTACGTATTATTGGGCTATCCCTGTGATGGCAGGAAAAACCTACCGTTTTGTATGGCATGATCCAGATCCGGAAAATCACGCGACCTTTTTCAATTTGAGAGATCAGGATGATCAGGTGATATTTGAGAAAACCTCATACAGCGTATTGCCCGACGGCGAGTTCCTCGTTGTTACGCCCACTTGCCAGGCTGTGCTGATCACAACCAATCCCGTGACCAATATCACTGAGTATTCGGCCAAAGGTGGTGGTACTGTCCATACCAATGCTATAGACAATTACAACAGCAGTTATGGCATTGATTATGGTATTTGCTATGGCACCACTCCTAATCCGACGGTGAACGGTACTCATACCACTTCGCATTCGTACTCGAGCGGCAATTTCTCGTTTACCCATACCATGCCAAACCTGCAGGATAATACCACCTATTACGTGCGGGCGTATGTGACGTATATGGGTGAGACTACTTACGGTGATGTGGTGCAGTTCACTACCCCGCAGGCCTATTTCTGCCAGACTCCGTCCTCGGTGACCGGATACGGACTTACCGGAAGTTCTACCTTGGTGACTTGGACAGTCCAGAATGTGACCATGCCCATCGAATCCTACGCCTTGCAGTACAAGAGAGCTAGTGATGCGGATTGGTCCGCTGAGATTAGTGTCGCTGATACGCAATATATACTCAATGGCTTGCAGTCCAGCACCGAGTACAATGTTCGTGTGCGCTCGACCTGTGCATCGGAGACGAGTTCCTGGAAGACAGGCAATTTCACTACCCCTGTGTCGATGATGGACCACCTGTATGTGGCTACAGACGGCAGCGGCGATGGCAGCAGTTGGGCAAATGCCATGAGTGGATTGTCAGACGCTTTGCGCCTGGCAGCGAGTATCCATCAGATGTACGATACCACGGTGACCATCTGGGTGGCCGCGGGCACCTACTACGGTGACGTCGATTCTCTCCAGGCTTTCAAGATGTATGAGGGCGTGAACGTGTATGGCGGCTTCGCCGGCAATGAGCCCGACAATTACGACCTTTCATCACGCGATTTTGATGCCAACGCCACCATTCTCGACGGCCAGAACAGCCACCGCGTGCTGTATCAGGACGGCTCCCCCACCCAAACTGTAGTCTGGGACGGTTTCACCATCCAGAATGGCGCTGCGAATTACACTTCCGGAAACACTTGGAGCGGGTATGGAGGCGGCGCCATCTTGGCGCAGGCCTTTGAAATGCGCAACTGCCGCTTCCTGCACAATTATTCTTATTCTGACGGCGGAGCCGTGCTGTTGAGGCCGAACGTGTCCAATCCGGCATTCAAATTCCAAAATTGTGTATTCAGCTACAATAGGTCGGATGATGAGGGCGGTGCTGTGGCTTCCAACATTTATATGATGAATGTCAATCCGGATACGTTGGATTTGAATCTGATATTCGATCATTGTGATTTTACGTACAACTCAGCGGATGAACACAGTGCGCTTACAGACTTTTATGGTATACTTAAATTTTATAATTGTAAATTCAAATACAACTCGACTACTACAAGTAATGGGGGTTGGTATGTAGGTACTGTGTCGGGTGGCCGAAGCTTTGTCAATTGTGAGATCAGTCACAATAAGGCATATCAAAATGCAGGACTATGCGGTTCCAAAGCATCTTTGCTGAACTGCAGCATTGTGGACAATGAAGCCAGTAATTCCGATATGTTGCAGGGTGCCGGCCTCTACAATTTCAGGGGGGTGCTCACCAATTGCGTGGTGTGGGGAAACAAGGCGGCAGGAGAGCCCCGTAACATTTACACCAGCTCTGTTTACACTTATGCCGACATGCTCATCGTGAACTGCGCCATCGAGGGCGGCTTTGACTTTGACGGCAATCCCAATAACACTTTCATCACCTTGGAAAGCGAAAATTACGGGTATGAAGCGGGGCTGAACTATCCTTTCTTTGCCAGTCCAGAGAGTGGGGATTACCGTTTGCGAAGCCAGTCTGCTATGGTGGATGCTGGTGTAGCTAATCCTGAACTGCCAGTGCAAGATCTCGCAGGTGAAACCCGTGTGCATGGCGGCACCGTTGATATTGGCTGCTATGAATATCATGGAGAGGAATATTGCATTGCTCCTATTTTGATGGCAACACAGGATATTTATGGCACCTCTGCCACCATTACATGGCAGAATGATAATCCCAATGAGCCTTTGTACTATGAATTGTCGTACAAACAAGAGAGCGCAAGCAACTGGACAATCTTTCCCGAACAAATTCATGCCCATCATGCTATGCTCACGGATTTGCAGCCGCAAACAACTTATATGGTGCGTTTACGCGCTGTTTGCGATGCGGAACATACTTCCTCTTATTCGTCAGAATTGAGTTTTACGACCTCCTGTAATAATGGTCACATGAATGCTACTGTCAAAAAAGGTACCAATGATAACGATTACATCTATTCTGGTATCCCCTTTACTGAGAATTTTTCTTATTCCCAGCAAATTTTCTTGGCGGAAGAAATAAATTCGGTGGGTACCATTGACACGCTATGGTTCCAGCATCATAAAACGACTCAACAGGTGGCGAGGACCCTAAATATTTATATGACGCACACTATGAAATCCAAATTTGAGCATGGTGATGACTGGATTCCATTTAACCAGCTTTCTTTGGTTTATTCGGGCGGCATTGCGTTTGAATGTGCGGAGGATAGCACTTGGATTCCTATTCCTTTGCAGTTCCCCTTCGACTACAATGGTCAGAATAATTTGGTACTGGTTGTGGATGATAATACAGGTTCATATAATAGTTCCATTACCAGGTACTATGGATTTAGAGGTCATCGGACTGCCGAAAATAGAAGTATTTATGTGGAATCATGGAGAGAAGATATTGATCCGACCAATCTGACGACCTCTTACGATGTGGATGATATATGCGCAAATGTCAGATTAACAGGAGCCTGCTCTGCTGGTGTCTGCGATAGGGCCAGTGTCTCAGTAGTGGCTGTAACCGACTCCTCTGCCACTTTGGTGTTCACTCAGGGAATGAATACAACAGACTGCGAGATGGAGTATTGCGAAGTTGGTTATGCTTATATGGCTCTGCCTACAACCAGTAGTCCATATATTTTGCGGAACTTGAAGCAGAATACTGAATATGAGGTGCGTATTCGTTCCAAATGTGGTTCAGATTACAGTGCGTGGAGAACTGTCTTATTCCGTTCAGGAGTGAGTCGCTTGTCCAAAATATATGTCACCACTACTGGAACGGGCAACGGATCCAGTTGGGGTAAGGCATGCAACGATATCCAATGGGCTATGGAGACGGCAAAGTTGATCAAAGAGCGCTTTGGTACAACTCCTGATGTTTGGGTGGCCGAAGGTACCTATTATGGCAATACCGTACTCGCTGACGCTTTCATTTTGGTGGAAGGCGTGAATGTATATGGCGGTTTCGTGGGTGACGAACCCGAAAATTATGACCTTTCCTATCGTGATTTTTACCTGCATCCCACTGTTCTTGATGGACAGTATTCACGACGTGTGTTGAATCAAAGAGAGTCGTTTACATCACGTACAACTTGGGATGGATTCACTATCCAGCGAGGATACGTGGACCAATATTATGAAGAGGGTGCTGGTGCATGTCTCCGAGGAACTGTCAATCTGTATAATTGTATTTTTTCTGATAATTTCAATATGTCTTCCGGTGGATATGGAGGTGGTTTGTATTGTAGTGGACAATACTATAGTTATGCCCCCGACAGCATGTTTGTTCGGAACTGTGTGTTTAGAGATAATTCGGTCTCTCTAGGTTCTGGAGGTGGAGCATATATGACGGATCATGTCATGGTTGAAAATTGCTTGTTTGAGAACAATGATGCCAAGACTTCAGCAGGCGGTTTGTACATTGAAAGGTCCTCAAGTATTCGTAATAGTACAATTCGATACAACACTACACAAGGCGGAGATGCTGGTGGCGTGTATCTGGGTAATAGTTCAAGCCTCATAAACTGTGAAATTATCTATAATAGGGCTGGTGATAAAGGTGGCGGTGTATATGACCATAGCGGCAGTAAGAATGAAAATTATGGATTGGGTATAGTCAACTGTTTGGTAGCCAATAATACAGCTAAGACTGGTGCGGGTTTATATAGTAGTTCGGAGAACCGCATGTGTAATACCACTATCGTCAGAAATGAAATTGTAAGTGAGGATGATGAGAATGTGGGTGCCGGTATTTATGGGGAACCTGAACTTCACAATTGTATTATATGGGGAAATAAGAGAAACGGTTTTGTTGAAGGGGTGGTGAAGGAATACGAGTATAATGAGCTTGTTGCCAGCCATGTGGCTTCTGATGATCCTATCTCAGGTGAGCATAACATTGTGTTGATGTCGGAAGATTATGCCAATGGCATGTTCGCTCCTCATTTTGTTCATCCTTCGACTGAAGTGGGTGCTGATGATGTTACTAATGATGTTGATTGGCACTTGTTGCCAAGTTCCCCCTGTATCAATAGGGGCGATACTGTGGTGCTGGACAGCACCGATCTGGATGGCAATGCGCGTGTACAGCGAGGAGTTGTCGACCTTGGCTGCTATGAGTCTTCCTATAATGCCACTGTTTTAATGTCGTTGCCCGACAGCATTGTTTATGTGAAAGAAGGTGGTGTGGGTACCAGAATTGGCAATAATTGGGAAAATGCCACTGGATCTGTTCAGGATGCTGTTAAGATTGCCGCCGTTAACCGTGCCAAAGTATGGGTGGCTGCCGGTACTTATTACGGTGATGATCCGAGCTCTTCCAGTGCTTTTATAATGAAAGAGGGCGTGAGTGTGTATGGTGGTTTTGCTGGAAATGAACCTCCGACATATTCATTGGCAGAACGTGATTTTACACAGCATGTCTCTATTTTGGATGGTCAGGAACAACAGCGGGTGTTGTTCCAAAGCCATGATTTTGACGAAGCGGATTCTGTGGTGTGGGACGGCTTTACTATCCAGAACGGAAGAACTTTTGATGATGGTGCGGGTGTGGTGATGCGTGCGAACAGCCATCTGAAGAACTGTATTGTGCAAAACAATGTGATTGATGGCTTTGGAGACAAGTGGGGTTGCGGTGTGTTTGCGTATGGATACGAAAGATATACCTATCAGGATGAACCGATGTATAGAAATAAAATCAGCTATTGCAAAATTGTCAATAATGGAGCAGAAATGACCTCCGCAACTGTGTATGGTGGTGGCTTGTTCGCTGGGGGTACCATAATTGAACATACGGAAATCGCCCATAATGCCGCCTCATTCGGTGGTGGTGTGTCCGCTTCCAGTAAAGTCTATAGAAGTGATGCCCGACTCTCCAATTGCTTGATACATGATAATGTCGCTTCAAATCAAGGTGGCGGCATAGGTGTGGGCTCGCGCTATTCTTATGTGGATCTTGTGAACTGTGATATCGTGAGGAATACCGTCAAGAGAAGCAATAATGGTGGCGGACTTTACAATTATAGCAGTACCTTGACGGCAACAAACTGTATATTCTGGGGTAACAGATTTAATGGCTTGGAGTACGGTACTTGGGGTAATTCTGTCAATGAAGCTAACAATATTGGAGGAAGTACAACTGAAAATAATCTTTATTATTGTGCGGTAGAGGGAGATTATGTGGGAACTGAAAATATTATGCTGGCACCTGAAAACGATAGGTATAATGGAGAACAACTGTATGTGCGTTTCATGAATCCCGACCAAGGAGATTTCCGCTTGCATCCTCTGTCGGCTTGTGTTGACAAGGGTAGTAATGAGGCTGTAGATGCCGATGTTGACTTTTATGGCAATATGCGTGTCCGCGACAGTATAGTGGATATTGGATGCTCGGAGCTTAGTGAGGATTGTGCCTGTTTGCCTGCTACACATTTGAGTGTAAGTGTTCATTGTGATTCTGTGCACTTGGAGTGGAATCGGATTTATCGGGAAAATCAGTGGCTGTTGTCGTATGGTGAAGTGGGAGAGGAACTTACCACCATCCTCGTGAATGATACAACGTTTTCTTTGGTAAACTTGGAGGAAGGACGTGATTATACCGCTTTTGTACAGTCTTATTGCAATGAACAGATGCAGAGCGAACCATCAGCTTCAGTGTATTTCCACCGGCCTCATTGTCCGCAGGATCCTATGTCATGCTTGCCAGTGTCAAATCTCAGTGCGGAAGTGATGTTTGATATGGCTCAACTGACATGGAACCGTGGAGGTGGTGAGGAACAATGGCTTCTGTCTTATGCCGAAGAAGGTTCGGCTCCGGTGGAGCTTATGGTAATGGATACAGCCTATACTTTGACGGGTTTGATCCAAAACCACCACTATACTGTGTATGTGTTTGCGGTTTGCAACGATACACTGGTGAGCGATACCTCCGTGTGGGTGACTATTATTGGTCAGGGTTATAGAACACCTGATATCTGTCCGGCAGTGACTGGCTTGACCGCTGACGTGAGCTGTGATGTGGTTACCCTGATGTGGAATCGTGATGAAGGGGTGAACCGGTGGATAGTCTCGTATGGCTTAACAATGGATGATCAAATCAAGGATACGGTGAATAACAATAGGTATGTTATAAGGGATTTGCCGTTAGAAAACGACTATATGGTCACGGTTTGCGTTTTGTGCAATGATACCACAGCTGGCCCACCATCTCCGATATTGATGTTCAGAACCCAGTGTTTGCAACCGGTATTGTATCCGGATTTGCACGTGACGCAGATTACGAATTCAGCTCCCTATGCCAGAAGTACAATGACGGTGACGTGGACCGTTAGGAATGATGGTTATGGAACAACACCACCTGGTGGGACTTGGAATGACTACATCTGGCTATCGGGTGTGGATGGTGTTGGTGGTGGTTTTTGGTATGATGTGAGGGAAACATTGTTGGCAACCGTCCCCAACTTGCAATCACTTGAACCAGGAGAATCTTACACCAACTCAACTACTGTGACTATTCCAGAAGACTATGTGGGCAATTATTATCTCTTTGTCATTACAAATGTTCGAGCTATCCATGATATTGATTTTTCATTGACAGGAGACACCATTGCCCCAGATCCCTATACCCCCAGTATTGATGGCAATCCGTATCCCTATCTTTCTGGTATAGCATATGGTGGCCTTGGTATAACAGAAGAGTCTGGCAAAGAAACTGACAATTTCTATTATAGGGTGGTGAGTATTCTCACTCCTCCAGTACCTGATTTAATTGTGACTGCCATTGCCCATCCTACTGATGTGTTTTCCGGAAATGAGATACCTATAACATGGACGGTGCTCAATCAAGGTGAAATTCTGGCAGATGGCGAATGGAAGGATGACATATACCTGTCACAAGACTCCTCGTTGAACATGGAAGGTGCCTTTTTGATGGGCTCCATTCCATATCAAGGAAGATTGTTGCCAGACAGCAGTATTCAACGGACTTCCACCATAACAATACCCATCGATTTTATGGGTGACTACTATGTCTTTGTCCATACTGACCAGTATAACACAATTTTTGAAAGTATTTGGGAGGAAAATAATCGTGCGGTTGATCCCCAGGCGATGCATGTAATCCTGTCTCCTTATCCGGATTTGGTGGTTACGTCAATTGATATGCCGGCGGTAGTGTTTGCCAATGAGCAATATGTCTGCCGCTATACGGTAACTAATATGGGATATGGACCTACTTACGTGGATGAGTGGAACGATGCGATTTTCCTTAGTCGTGACACGATGTTAACCACTCAAGCAACGATGGTGTCTCTGGAGGAACATTCTGGACGACTGAATCCGGGTGAGTCTTATCAGAAAGAGTTTACCCTGCATGTTCCAGTTGGTATTGATGGGGAATGGAATCTGTTTGTGAAAACCGACGCTAACTCCAATGTTTTTGAATACGACGCCAATGATAATAATGTGACCAAGTATAGTTTACAAGTGAGTCCGCCTGATTTGACGGTTGTCAATGTGGCGGTAAATCCTGATACAGCATGGAGTGGTACTACAGTCGAATTGTCCTATACCCTGAAGAATTTAAGTGGCGTTGCTTCGGCACCTGATTTGGAGGGCTTTAGAATGATAGATAATATCTATTTTGGTACAAGTCCCAATAGCTATGAGAATAATGATGTAAGCTTGATTGCTTCGTATGAACATCATGGTTTCCGTTTGGAAGCGGGTGAAATGCAAACTTTTACGTATCCGGTAACCATTCCTGATGGAACAAATGGACCAGGATATATTTTTGTGGTGTGTAACGGAAATCGGAGGATATTCGAAGGCGACCAGATAGACAACAATGTGGGAACAAGTGAGGAACTTACAGTACGGCTAAGTCCATGGCCGGATATTCATGTGACCAGCTTTACGGTTCCGCAAGTCACTTATTTGGGTTGCCCATTTACTGTTGAATATACTATTCGTAATGATGGTATTGTTGATTTGAATAATGCAGCAGTGTATCATGCTTTCTTTTTCTCAAATAGTCCCGCCGTTTATAATCCCATGGATGAACCTATTGTTGTTCGGGACATTTTAGATTTGGCTGTGGGCGAAGAGATAACATTAACGGCCACTTTGACCATGAGTTTGAGCGAATTTTCCGTAGGTTTTTATTTTATCCACATGTTGGTGGATGCAGGGAGAAATGTATATGAGTATACGGGAGAAAACAATAATTATGTGCTCAGTGACCGGTATAAAGTAGAAAATTATCCTTTAGACCTTGCCGTTATGGCAATAGAAGGCCCTGATACTGTGCAATGGGGGGAAATGGTGCATTATCGCATGAAAGTGAAGAATTTATCCAACCTGCCTTCAATTTATATATTTAAGGATGAATTTTATTTGGCAAATAGACCAGGTGATGTGGTGGACAACAGTAATAGTGATCAGTTGTTGTCAAGAGAACATACTAGACCTGTCTTTGCCGGTGAGGAATATTGGGAGGATTTGTGGTTCGAAGTTCCATACGGTTCACCAACGACAGCGTATCTGAAAGGCTATGTGAGGCCAGAAGATAATCCAGATATTAATATGTCCAATAACATGCGTGTCAAGGCATTGGTAGTTAATACGGTGCCTGTGCCTGATTTGTCTATTATGGATGCTGTTGTTTTGGATGAGGTGTATAGCGGTCAGCCCGCCCGTTTGGCCTATAAGGTAAAGAATGTCGGCAGTGTTCCCATCGAAGAACAATCTTGGAGAGACTCATGGCTTTCAACAGGTCCCGCTAATTACAACCTGAAAGATAATATGACTCTGGACCAGGATGAATACTATATTGATACGGTGGAGTTCAGGATTCCCTTGCCCTATACAGGCAATAGTGTATTAACATTGACGGTCAATGACCGTAATTCGATGTACGAATTTAATCGGGACAATAATGTCGTATACATTCCCCTACAGGTGAATATGCATGCACCTGGCGACTTGATTGTGACTGATGTGACCAGTGATGCTACAGTGGTTTCAGGAGGCAGACTCCATGCACAATGGAACATATACAACGTGGGCTCTAATCCGATGAGTGGTCGTGACCTGCGTACCTTGGCATATATCTCCTCGGACACTATCTTTGATGCAGGTGACCGCCTTTTGGGCAGTGTGACCTCTGCTATTGACCTGAATATAGGTTCTTCTATGTCGCAAAGTATAGATGCACGTGTGAGTGGCCTGTCTATGGGTGAGTATTATCTTATTGTCAAAACGGATGTGCTCAATGCTTTCAATGAGACTGATGACAGCAACAACTCGGCCTGCTCGGTACAGCCCTTTGAAGTCACCATCCGTCCTTTGCCATTCAATACCGATGTGTCTGATTCTTTGGTCAATAATGAAGTATCTGATTATATGCTGGTGGTAGGCGAAAATACTAATCAAACGGTACGTATCCACTTGAGTTCTGAAGATTCACTTTTGGGTGCCTACAACCAGATATACGCTACTCATAATCAGATAGGTGATAATCTGAACTATAACTATTCTACTGTGGGCCAATATACGGGCAATCCCTCATTGTATATACCTTATACCCAAGAAGGTTATTATGGGGTGAATGTCTATGGTTTCTCACCTGCAAATGAAGCTCAAAACACTATTCTGCGTGCGGATATTCTGCCTTTTATCCTGATGTCTGTTGATGCTAACCATGGCAGTAACGAGGGGGTGGTGACCGTTGAGTTGACAGGCTCGCGCTTCCGTCCCGACATGCTGGTTTGCCTGCGCAATGACAGTGACACGATATGGGCAGATACGCTGATATACGAAAACTACTATCAGGCGTTTGTGCGTTTTGACCTCGCTGGTCGTGAAACGGGAATTTATGATGTTTGTGCTGTGAATTTCTGCGAGGGAGAAACCGTGTTGCACGATGGTTTTACCATTGAGGACGCGTCACCCTATGGTCTTGGCTTTGATCTGATTATACCAGGAGCACCACGTCCGAACCGTACTGTGGTGATGATGCTGGAGTATGGCAATATCGGCAATGAGGATTTGCACGACCAGGTATTGGAAATTACGAGTAATGGTGGCTGTCCCATCGCGCTTTCTTCGGATGAAATCCGTTTGGGTCAGAAAGTATTACGAATACCGCTGTCTATAGAGGGTGAACCTGAAGGTTTGCTCCGACCGGGCAGCTATGGCAGTATCAAGATTTATACCTATACTTCCGCATCTCTTCTATTCTCTATAAAACCTGTTGTTGAATAATAAAAAATGCATGTTATGAAATATATCAAATCATTGTTTGTATCCGCCTTTATGCTTATGGCTTGTCTGCCGCTTTGGGCGCAGTCCAATGAGCCATTTGCCGGCGAGGATAAGAAAATATTGCAAAGGGATGATAATTCGCAACAGGTGAACATCGGAGTGCCTGATGCCGAAGAAGATCATTGCTATGAATGGTCGGGCCCCAATATTATAGGGGATAATCATCAACCGGTTATTACGGTGAATCCTAGGAATCCTATCAATGTTTACCACGTAGTTAAAAGAACTTCCTGCGGCAAGAATGAGGATGATGTGACAGTGTATTTAGTTGACTCAATTGGCATCAAGAGTGTCACGGCCAAGAAAAGCTGCTACAATGACGGGGATTCTGTACGTTTGTCGGATTTTGACATTGAAACAGATCCTCCTGGATATAGTTCGTTAGTGACTGTCAGCCCGCAATTTGTAAGCAATACTTGGGGTGGAGTAGTGGATCAGCAGGAATTGCAATTCCGTTTGTCCTACGCTAACAATACCTCCACTAAGACAGCAACAGTGGATGTGTATAATGAGGGACTCTCCGTATCAACAGGGTCAAGTATTCATTTGGATAAAGTTATGCAAGGCGTGGAGATGCTGAAGAATATGTTGCAAAAGGGAAAGGATTTTGTGGACTTTCTGGGTAAAGGTGCTCCTGCATCTCCGTGTGAAATTGGCTTTGATCCTGTTGTCAATGAACCTAATATCCATTTTTTCAGAGCATGCTGTGAAGGTGAGGAGATATCAGGATATACGCTATCGGGTTTCTCTATCGCTCCCAGACTGACATTTGATTGTTATATCCCCACCCAGTTCAGTATCCCTAAAGTGGGAGGCTTGAATTTTCATGTGGGTTTTAGTGCGGGAATTGATGTCGGCCCAATCTCATATACCTACAAAGGAGATTGTTCAGGCCTTGATCCTGTACCTGTCTCTATATCTGCAGACGTGGCAATTGGTGCGGAAGTGTCGATGGCTAGTCGGGATGTCCTGTCGATACAAGGTGATGCCGTCGCTACAGGAACTGCGTCAATGTCATGGACGCTGGGGGAAGGTGTAGAGTTTGATGGGTTGAAATTGGATTTGAGCCTTGTTTGCCAAGTGACGTTCTTTAGCATGTACACAAAAAAAATGACCGTCCCTATTGGCTCAACGGTATTGTTTAAGGATTAAAAAGGTATGAAGATGAAAAAGTTATATATAGTTTTATTATTGACTGCCAGTGTCTTGTCGTGTATGCGTGTACAAGCTCAAAGCTGTCGTTTCCCGGCATACACCCCTATGAATTACATCATGACCATGGATTTGGGTGCGGATGGCAGGAGCATGTATATGCCCGATAGCAGTCACTGTATCTGTGGACTCGTTTTCTCATACAATTTGTTTGGGATGGCCCCTTCAGAAGACGAAAGCCGTATGATATCTCTTACTGGTGGTAGTCAAAATTCTGCGGAAGCAAATAACCCGTCAGCACTTTTGTGTCGATTGTTGCAGGCATATCAGAGTAATTCCATGGAGAATATCAAACAACAATACCGGCCAGAAGACAGGGTAATCTTCGATATGGTGTTTACTCAACCTAGTTTGGTCAACCAATATCTTGCTACGACTTCCCTTGTGGAGAAAATGAAACTCATCCTTACATACGAGCTGAATGGCTATACCTTAGCCATGGTGAATTGTTATCATCATGATACTCTGTTGACAATAACTCCTTTTTGTATGCAACAGGTTGATGGACAGTGGTATGCAGCAGTGGCAGAAGATGATAGTACGAGTGCTGTGATGGGTAATCTGCTGTCTTTCTTTGAGAATTTTGGTGTGAGCAATTTTATTTCCGCCGAAAGTATTGAGGACATTGATGGCGATGGCTGGCTTAACAGCCAGGATAACTGCCCGTGCAAAGCAAATCCCGACCAGAGTGACACGGATGGTGATGGTATTGGGGATGTTTGCGACAATTGCCCGGGAAAACCGAATCCCAATCAAGCGGACTTTGATGGAGACGGCGTAGGGGATGTGTGCGACAACTGCCCCTCACATGTTAATTATGACCAGTTGGATAGCGATGGGGATGGTATCGGCGACAGTTGCGATAACTGTAGAAACTATCCTAATCCGAATCAGTTGGATTTCGATTTGGATGGCATTGGAGATGATTGTGATGATGATATTGATGGCGATGGCATTCCCAATGAAGAGGAAGACACTGGTGATATGGACGCTGACGGTATCCCGAATAATGAAGATAATTGTCCACTACATTATAACCCCGATCAATTGGATTCCGATGGTGACGGCATTGGTGATGCCTGCGACAACTGTCCGGAAATTGCCAATCCGGGACAGGAAGATATGGATCATGACGGTATTGGCGATGTGTGCGATCCCGACCGTGATGGGGATGGATTTCTGAATGAAAATGACAATTGTCCAGATATTATCAATCGTGATCAGCTTGATATTGACTGCGATGGAGTGGGAGATGTGTGTGATCCTGATCTTGATGGTGACGGTGTGCCTAACGAAAGCGACAACTGCCCCAACACCTTTAACCCTGACCAACTTGACACCAATCATAATGGCATTGGTGATGTATGTGAATAAAAAATAGAAAGGAAAGTTTATGAAAAAACATAGCTCCATTTTCTTCAAAATAGCTTCACTGACAGTTTTACTAACCAGTATGTTGGGTGCTGCGTATGCGCAGACTCCCCCTGACGAGGGTACCCATAATGTCACCGTGGCGACGGGATGCGGTAGCTACACCTGGGATGCGAATGGTGAAACCTATCACACCAGTGGTGTATATACCTATGCCTACGATAATGCCATGGGGTATGCCAGTGTCGATACCTTGAAACTGACCATAAACCCTGTGCCGAATGTGGAAGTGGATGGTAATGATACCGTTTGTTTTGGTGTGATTTCAGGATTGAAAGCCACTGGCGCAACTACTTACTGGTGGTGGCATACTGGCAACGGTATGGCGGAACCTGTCAATTCTGTGCCAAAGGATTCCATTACGGTTACACTTACAGAAATAGACACCTTTATTGTGGTGGGAACCAATAGTTATGGTTGTCATGCTACAGATACCTTCCCGGTATTGGTGCTTCCTCTGCCGAGTGTTGTTGCTCATGCCCATACTTCCAGAATATGTAGGGGATATAGTGTGACACTCACAGCTTCGGGAGCTCATGATTATGTTTGGCGTCCAGGAAATCTATTTGGTCAACCTGTCGAAGCTTGGCCCAAGAGAACAACAACATATACGGTTACGGGATACGACTTCTTTGGTTGTAAAAACACCGCTTCCGTAACGGTTGAGGTTGAAGGGGTGGACATTACAGCCGATAAGACCAAAATGTGTGATGGGGATACCGCGACTTTTACTGCCTCGGGAGCTTTCTCGTACTCTTGGATACTTGATGACGGAAGTATCACCGCAGACGATAATATAACTTCTGAAATTTATAAAGCGACAAAGCCTGGAACTTATATTGTTACGGGAACTGCACATGGGGTGGGATGTACTACTAAAGACACGGTGACTCTCACCGTTTATGATTTGCCTGAAGTGAGAATCATGGGTCCTGAAGTGATTAACGGTACCGACACTATCTGTAAAGGTGATACTGCAATGCTTGTTGCCAATGGAGCGCATTTGTATTCATGGAAAATTGATGCCGACATTGTTCATGCCGACACGGTTATGGCGTTCCCGACCGTCAATAAGAAATATCTTCTTCAAGGAGAAGATACTCTTACAAGATGCAAGGCAAAGGATTCTGTTTTGGTGGTTGTGCATGCATTGCCGGAAGTGAAAATTACGGGACCGACAGTGGTGAATGGCCGGGATACCATTTGTAAAGGCGATACCACCATGCTTGTAGGAGAAGGAGCTAAATATTATAGTTGGAGTGAGTCTTATATATGGACTAACTCTATGGAAACAAAAGATTCTATAAAAATAAGTCCTGTGGCGAATATCAGCTATATCGTTACCGGTACTGATACCAATAAATGTAAGGCTAAAGATACGGTTGATGTGGTGGTGAATGCTTTGCCGGAAGTGAGAATCACCGGTCCTAATGTGGTGAATGGTCAAGACACCATCTGTAAGGGCGATACCACGATGCTGGTAGGAGAGGGGGCTAAATATTATACTTGGAATGAGCCCTATATATGGACCAGTTCGGTGGAAACAAAGGATTCCATTAAGATTAGTCCTAAAGAAAATATTAAATATATCGTTACGGGTACCGATACCAATAAGTGCAAAGCGAAAGATACGGTAAATATTGTGGTACATGCTTTGCCAGAGGTACGGATAACTGGTCCGGATGTGGTTGACGGACAGGACACCATTTGTAAGGGTGATACAACGATGCTTGTTGGTGAGGGTGCAAAATATTACAGTTGGGATAAATCCTATATTTGGACTAGCTCGGTGGATACAAAGGATTCCATTAAGATTAGTCCTAAGGTGGATGTCAAGTATATCGTTACGGGTACCGATACCAATAAGTGTAAAGCGAAAGATACGGTCAATGTGGTGGTTCTTGCATTGCCGGAAGTGAAAATCACTGGTCCTGATGTGGTGAACGGCCAAGATACTATATGCAAAGGCGATACTACCTTGCTGATAGGTGAAGGTGCTAAATATTACAGTTGGAATAAGTCCTATATATGGACCAGCTCTGTGGAAACAAAGGATTCTATAAAGATAAGTCCTGTCGCGAATGTCAAGTATATCGTTACGGGTACCGATACCAATAAGTGTAAGGCGAAAGATACGGTGAATGTGGTGGTCAACACTTTGCCGGAGGTGAGCATCACAGGCCCAACAGTGGTTAATGGTAGGGATACCCTTTGTGCTGGTGATACCTCCATGTATATTGCTACAGGTGCGAAATTTTATGATTGGGTTGAGGTGAATAGAGGTGAATCGTATATTTGGACCAGCTCGGTGGAGAGAAAGGATACTATCCTGATTTCTCCTCCTGGTTCAACTCTCAAATATGTTGTAACGGGTACTGATACCAATAAGTGTAAATCTAAAGATACTGTTGATGTGATTGTTTATCCTAATCCTCATGTCAGTATTGATGGTGATGATGAAGTTTGTAAAGGGAAAGAGCTGTTACTTGGTACGGCAACAGGCTCACATGATTGGCCTATAGAGGAATACGAGTGGAATACTGGGGATGATGAAAGCCAGATTACCGTTTCTCCTACGGAAGATACAGAGTATAAAGTTAAGGTAACGGATGAGCACGGCTGTACCGCTACTTCTACCAAGTCGGTGACAGTGCATAGTTTGCCATCATTCCAAATCAATAGTAATAAAGATGCCATTTGTCCCGGACAGACAGTGACACTTACAGCTTCTGGTGCGGAGTCGTACGAATGGAGTACTGGACAAACCACGGCATCCATTACTGTAAACTCTGCGGGAACATATACCGTTACAGGTACGGACGAACACGGTTGTACTGCCACTGCGTCTAAAACATTGAATCTTCGCACTTTGCCAACGGTTGTTATTGGTGGAAGTGATAAACTTTGCCCAGGAGATAATCTTACGCTTACGGCATCAGGAGCGCAAGATTATCAGTGGAGCAACGGACAGACCTCTGCTGCTATTGTTGTTGATGTGGCAGGCATATACTCTGTTACGGGTACTGATTCATACGGATGCTCCGCTACTGTTACCAAATCGGTGAGTTTGGGCACGCGGCCTGTGATAAGCGTTACGGGAGATGATGTGGTTTGTGCAGGAAATTCTGTTACGCTTACTGCTGCCAATGTGGTGGGCTCTTGTGTATGGAAAAATTTGACAGGTGCAGTTGTTGGTACTAATCCACAGTTACAGATTACCCCGACAGAGAGTAACCAATATACGGTTATAGGGGATGTGAGTGGAAACAACTGCCAAGGAGTGGGTGTCAAATATGTAAGGGTTAATCCTACACCTGAAATTGGCATTTTGGCGGATAGCCTTGTGTGTGAAGGAGAACCCATGACACTGATAGCTACGGCACGTTATGCTTTTGGCGCGGTTTCGTATATCTGGTATCCTGGTGGGTCAACTGGGGCTTCCCTTACAGTGACACAAACCGAATCTGAAAAAATTTATACGGTAAGAGGAACAACTGACCATGGTTGTCAAGCTACTCATTCGAAGACTGTTAGAATTCGGCCTCCTGCGGGACATACACAAAGGATTACCGCTTGTGGCGATAAATATACGTGGAGAGGACAAGTGTTCTTCGATTCAGGCACTTATGTTTCTCCATACCCAACAACGGATGAGCATGGTTGCCAAAGCTATGATACACTTCAATTGACCTTGGATTATAATGCGGGTAGTGTGGAAACTATATCAGAGAGTGAATATTACCATTGGAATAAGACTGATGAAACTTATTATCATAGTGGAACTTATGCTTCTGCCGAATTTCTTAGTGAAAATGGTTGCCCGACTGCTGATACCCTGCATTTGACCATTATTAATGATGAGGTGTTTGACGTACCTTGTGTGATTTATGGTTTTATGGTTAGAGCCGAGTCTTGTGATCCCGGTGAAGATGGGGTGCTCAAGTTAAGTATTCCCGAAGAGGCTCGGGAAGATTGTGAGATTAAGTGGACCTTGAAAAATGGAGCAACTTCATCCGATGATGTGGTGGAAGGTTTGTCGGAGGGGATTTACCATGTCAAGGTTACGTCAAGAACATGTCCGGATGTTATATATTTTGAAGATGATGTCGAATTGGAAGGTTGTGTGAATGATCTCGAAGTGACTATTACTGGACCAGAATATGTAAAAGCCACTTGTAGTGGCATGCCAGAAGTAACCTATACTATCAATGTTCGTGGTGGTCGTCCTCCATATACATTCCCCGATGGTAGCCGTACATTCAGATATACTCCACCCATTGGACATTTTACCATTTCCCGTACTGTTACTGATGCTGATGGCAATTCGGCAACGGGAATTTTGGAGGGCTATGCCAAGACTCAAGAGTGTGCAGTTGATCCTAATGAGATTACTGGTCCTACAGGATATTCGGAAGAAAAACGTTTTGTGAATGCTACCGACAAGATGAATTATATTATTGAATTTGAGAATGATCCTGATTTCGCCACCGCACCAGCCTCGCGTGTGAAAGTTACCTATGATATTCCTGTAAATCAAGATTTTGCGACTTTCCGCTTGAGTGATTTCGGCTTCGGCAGTTTTGTGTTCACTGTGCCTTCCAATGTGACTTCTTACTATCAACGCTTGGATGTGTCCGATTCCTTAGGCGTTTGGGTAGATGTTACCGCAGGTTTGGATATCCAAAACAACAAATTATTCTGGATATTCCAAAGTATTGACCCCGCTACAGGAGCCGAACCGGTAAATTCACAGATGGGCTTTTTGGCTATCAATGATTCTTTGGGACATGGTGAGGGCTACGTCAGCTATTATATCTCGCCTAAAAATACAGTGGCTACGGGAGATACAGTAGCTGCCAAAGCATTGATTGTTTTTGACGAGAATGAATCCATTGGTACTAATGTATGGACCAATACTTTCGATGTGGTTGCCCCTTCTTCCACACTCATTGCTGAAATGAATGAGCAGGATTCGTTGTACTGTACCTTTTCCTTTGATGCGGAGGATGATGCTAATGGCTCTGGTGTGAAGGAAGTTGAGCTGTTTATGTCGGTGAATAATGCAACTTACCAGTCGCTGGGAAGAACTCATCCCGATAGCAGTCTTTCCTATGCACTCGAAAACGGTATGTATTATCAGTTTATGTCTATTGCTACGGATAATGTGGGCAATAAGGAAGCGTTTAAAGCTCAACCTGATACAGTGGTCAATTACAATACCGCTCCAATGGATTTGATGCTGACAGGGAATACCTTCTATGAATATGATACGTTAAATACCTTTATCGGTACTTTCTCTACCGTGGATGATGATATGAGTCAGCCTTTCGTCTACACGTTGGTAAACGGTGAGGGTGGTGATGACAATGACCTCTTTACGATAGAGGGAAATAGTCTTAGAACGAATGCTAACTTTGTGTGTAGTAGTGATTTGAATTATTATGTTCGTGTTAGAACCACAGACTTTGGCGGTATGTATTTTGAGAAAAGCTTCAGAGTGAAAGAGATTCGTCAGCATATCACACCGACTGTCAATATTCTCAAAACGATATGCGAGGGTGAAAGCTATGATTTCCATGGTACAGAGCTGACCACAGCAGGTTCCTACTCTAGTACCCTGCAGACTTCCGAAGGTTGCGACAGCATTGTTATCTTGTTCCTGACGGTGAACCCAAGCTATGATATAACGCTTGATACCCTCGTCTGCGACGAGTTTGTCTGGAACGACAGCATCTACACGGAAAGCGATACCATTAGCTACACTTATACCTTGGCAACTGGCTGCGACAGCACGGTAACCTACAACTTGACGGTGAACTACAGCACAGAGGGTGTTGATGAGCAAGTTGCCTGCGATAGCTTCACCTGGATAAACGATAGCACATATACCGTTAGTACAAATACTCCAACTGTCACGTTGACAAATGCCGTTGGTTGTGACTCTGTCGTGACCCTGCACTTGACGGTGAACTATAGTACAGAAGGCATTGACGAGCAAGTGGCGTGCGATAGTTACACTTGGATTAATGATATAACGTATACCGAGAGTACGAATACTCCAACTGTCACCTTGACGAACGCTGCCGGTTGCGACTCTGTCGTGACTCTGCACCTGACTATCAACCAAAGCACAGAGGGCATTGATGATCAAATTGCCTGCGATAGCTTCACATGGATAAATGATAGTACGTATACCGAAAGCACAAATACCCCGACTGTCACGCTGACGAACGCTGCTGGCTGCGACTCTGTGGTGACTTTGCACTTGACGTTGAACTATAGCTATGAAGTGACCGATGAACGTACAGTATGTGACAACGAACTGCCAATCCTCTGGAATGGTGTGGAATTCACTGCTGCTGGCACGCAAACTGCCACTTTGAGCACGGTTAACGATTGCGACAGCGTGGTAACGATGACTTTGTATGTCAATCCGACATACAATGTGACCGATGAGCGCACGGTATGCGATAATGAATTGCCAGTCCTCTGGAATAATGTAGAGTTCACAGCTGCTGGCACGCAGACTGCCACTTTGAGCACGGTTAACGATTGCGACAGCGTGGTAACGATGACTTTGTATGTCAACCCGACTTACAATGTGACCGACGAGCGTACGGTATGCGACAACGAACTGCCAATCCTCTGGAATAATGTAGAGTTTACCGCTGCTGGTACGCAAACTGCTACTTTGAGCACGATTAACGATTGTGATAGCGTGGTGACTATGACCTTACATGTCAACCCGACCTACAATGTGACCGATGAATACACGGTGTGCGACAACGAACTGCCAATTATCTGGAATGGCGTAGAGTTCACCGCTGCTGGTACGCAGACAGCAACCTTGAGCACAATAAACAATTGTGACTCAGTGGTAACCATGACTTTGACGGTGAACCCGATTTATCAAGTTGCCGATACCCAGACCATTTGTGTAAATCAGTTGCCATACACATGGAATGAAGTCGAGTTTACTCAGGCTGGCACACAGACCACAACCTTACAAAGCGTGAACGGATGCGACTCCGTTGTGACAATGACCTTGACGGTGGTTAATTCCCTTGAGGGTACTGATGCCCAGACCATCTGTGCTAGTGAGTTGCCTTATACATGGAATGGAGTTGAGTTCACCCAGGCTGGCACACAAACTGTCTCCTTGCAGACTGTCAATGGTTGCGACTCTGTGGTAACGATGACCCTGCATGTCAACCCGATTTACAATGTGACCGACGGGCGTACGGTATGCGACAATGAACTGCCAATCATTTGGAACGGCATCGAGTTTACTGCTGCCGGCACACAGACTGCCACTTTGAGCACGATTAACGATTGCGACTCTGTGGTAACCATGACTTTGCATGTCAACCCAACTTACAATGTAAGTGACGAACGTACGGTATGCGACAACGAGTTGCCTCTCGTTTGGAATGGTATCCAGTTTACCGCTGCCGGCACGCAGACAGCTACTCTGAGCACAGTTAACGGTTGCGACTCTGTGGTAACCATGACTTTGCATGTAAATCCGACGTATAATGTGACCGATGAGCGCACGGTATGCGACAACGAATTGCCAATCCTCTGGAACGGTATCCAGTTTACCGCTGCCGGCACGCAGACAGCCACATTGAACACGTTCAACGATTGCGACTCAGTAGTGACTATGACCTTGCATGTCAATCCAACTTATAATGTGACTGACGAGCTTACGATATGCGACAACGAACTGCCAATCATTTGGAACGGTGTCCAATTCACTGCCGCTGGCACTCGGACTGCCACTTTGAGCACGGTTAACGATTGCGACTCAGTGGTGACGATGACCTTGCATGTCAACCCGACCTACAATGTGACCGATGAACGCACGGTATGTGACAATGAGTTGCCTCTCGTATGGAACGGCGTTGAGTTCACCACTGCTGGTACGCAAACAGCTACTTTGAGCACGGTTAACGATTGCGACTCTGTGGTGACGATGACCTTGACAGTGAACCAGCCCACAGCGGGCATCGATGAGCAAGTATCCTGCGACAGCTTCACATGGATGGACGATAGTACTTATACTGAAAGTACGACGATGCCAACCTTCACTATTGTCGGAGGTGCTGCTAACGGCTGCGACAGTATCGTGACCTTGCATTTGGTTGTTAATCATTCATACACGGTTACGGATGCCCAGACGATCTGCGCCAACGAGTTACCATACACCTGGAACGGTGTAGTATTCACAGAAGCAGGCACGCAGACAGCTACTTTGAGCACGGTCAATGGCTGCGACTCTGTGGTGACGATGACCTTGACTGTCAACCAGCCTGCAACGGGTATTGACGAGCAGGAGGCTTGCGGAAGCTACACTTGGGTTGACGGTGTGACATATACTGCCAGCACAACAACCCCGACCTTCACGATTATGGGTGGCGCTTCCAATGGTTGCGACAGTACAGTAACGCTGCACCTGACCATCAACCAGCCAGCAACGGGTGTTGATGAGCAAATGGCCTGCGAAAGCTTCACTTGGATTAACGGTATAACATATGCTGAAAGCACGACAACCCCGACCTATACTTACGTCGGTGGTGCTGCCAATGGTTGCGACAGTACAGTAACATTGCATCTAACCATCAACCAACCAGCAACAGGTGTTGACGAGCAAGTGGCGTGCGACAGCTACACCTGGATTGACGGTGTGACCTATACCGCTAGCACGAGCACCCCGACCTATACTTACGTCGGTGGTGCTGCCAACGGTTGCGACAGTACAGTAACGCTGCACCTGACCATCAACCAGCCGACAACGGGTGTTGACGAGCAAGTGGCATGTGAAAGCTTCACTTGGATCAATGGTATTACATATACCGAAAGCACGACAACCCCGACCTATACATACGTTGGTGGTGCCACTAACGGCTGCGACAGTACAGTGACCTTGCACCTGACTATTAATCATAGTACTACAGCTGTTGATGTTCAAGAGGCATGCGACAGCTTGCTGTGGATTGACGGTGTGACCTACTATGAGAGTACATCCGATGCCAATACACCGACCTTTATAATGACCAATGCTGCTGGCTGTGATTCGGTGATTACTTTGAACTTGTCTCTCAACCATTCTGTCACTGTTGATTACTACCTGACCATCAGTGATGATGATCTGCCGTTCACATATGGCGACACCACCTTTATGCCTGGAACGGTTCAGTCAGGAGATTATACCGTGGTGATGGAGACTGCTGATGGTTGCGACTCCGTTATTACTCTGCACCTGACTGTTACGGATATCAAAGACTACCTGATGAATGTGGCGATGAATGTTTATCCGAACCCGACCAACGGCAAGATTAATGTACAGTTGAGCATGAATAATGTGCTGCTGTCGCCGAATGCGGAGATCCAATTGTACGACATGTACGGCAAGTGGTTGAAGACTTGGAAGGCAACGGGTGAAACGACGGTTATCGATCTCTCATCGTATGCTGCCAGCGTCTATTTCATCAAGGCTGTTGATGGCCAACGCATGATAGGCATCCGCAAGGTCGTGAAAGAGTAGGAACGCAATTCATTGCGTCCGCGCAAAGCAAAAGGGTCGTGGCATGCCACGACCCTTTTTGAATTATGAATTTTGAATTCTGAATTCAAAGAATTTCCCCTCTAACTATTAATTATTAATTGTTAACTATTAACTGTATCGCCTGTCCGAAGCATTTCGGAATGTCCGAGGCGATGAGGGTAGTGGGGTGCCCATACTGCGCGGCTGCGCAGTCACCAGCGGCGCCGTGCAGCCAAACTCCGATGAGGGCTGCTGCCGCGGGGGCGTAGCCTTGGCTCAGCAGTGCCAGCAGCAGCCCTGTCAGCACGTCGCCGCTGCCGGCGGTGGCCATGCCGGGGTTGCCGGTAGTGTTGAAGAATATTCGTCCGTCAGGCATGGCCACCGCCGTATGGGCCCCCTTCAGGATGACGATAACTCCGTGCTTCTGGGCAAAGGCACGCAACTTCTCGATGCGGTCAAAGTCATTGTCGGCTTTGCCCGCCATGCGCTCAAATTCCTTGATATGCGGAGTCAATATGGAATTGGCGGGCAGAAAGCCCAACCAGGTCTTGTTCTCCGCCAGTATATTCAATGCGTCGGCATCCAAAATCATCGGGTCACCGACCTCGTCCAGTACACTCTTCAATCCCTGGGTGGCAGCCTTGCTCTTGCCTAATCCGCAGCCGATGGCCACAGCATTGATTCCGGGATGCCACTCAAGGTAAATCTGACTAAAACTGTCATTGTTACTGTCACGACTGAGTATGGCCTCGGGAATGGCAGCTGGCAGCAGGTCGCAGACCTTCGAGGGACTGTGAACTGTCACCTTGCCAATGCCTCCGCGTAAAGCCGCCGTGGCAGCTAAAATGGCCGCACCTGGCATGTCGGCACTGCCGGCAATCAGCAAACCGTGACCCATGCTGCCTTTGTGGGCATATTTATTGGGACGATGTATCAGCCTTTTTATCGTTTCCGCTTCAATCAGCTGCATCTTATAATCGCCTTGCGGCAAGCGCAAGCCAATGTCTATCACACTGACCTCCCCGCAACGGCGGTAGGTCTCGGGCAACAAATACGCCAACTTGTAAAACTGGAAGGTGTATGTTTCCTGTGCCATGACGCTGAGGGCTTTCTCCTCAGTGTGCCCATCCAATAGCATGCCCGATGGGGCATCCACTGCGATAATATAAGCACCTGACTGGTTAATGCTTTCCACCAGGTGGGCCTGGTAATCCCGCAAGGGCTTCGACAAGCCTATGCCGAAGATAGCGTCAATCAGCAGGGTGGGGCGGTGCCACTGCAGCGTCTCTCCTTCTTGATAGTTGTGGGTATATTCCGTTTCTTGCGTTGCGGTCTCTTTTTGGGCCGTCAGTGCCTGCCAGCGTTCCAAATTGTTCTCAAATTCCGGAGTTGTTCTGCCCCCCTCGGGCACAGCTAATAACACCCGAACGGGCAAATTGTGAGAAAACAGGTGTCTGGCAATCACCAGTCCGTCGCCACCGTTGTTGCCAGGACCGCACACCACGACAATCTCCGCAAAGCGGTCGATAGGGCAGTGTTGTAACAAATGTTCGGTGAATCGAGTGCCGGCACGCTCCATCAAGTCAAGCGAGCTGATGGGCTCTTCGCTCATGGTCAGTGCCTCGCTTTCGCGAACCTGGGCAACCGATAAAACAGCGGCTTCCGTCATGCTTATCTCAGTCTGTCAGCAGAACGCACCAAACGCTCATCCTTTCTGATGAAACGGTTGGCTAAAAACATACATACTGGCGGAATCACGAAAATCATGATCCAATAGTTGAAGCGGAAAATATCGCCTTCCTGCATCAGACCTTTGCGTTGGAACAGAAAATCGGGGAATACCCAAATCATCAGCATAATGGCAATCAAAAATACCAGCATGTTGATGGAGACAATCCGGGTCTGTTTCATCCTGTCTTTATATTTGAAGATGGCATAAATAGAAATGCAGGCGGATAAAATCAGAATTAAAGCAATGTAAATGGTGCTCATAACCACTTGTCCATTAGGTAGATGTACATTGAAGCAGGTGAAGGTGTACTGGGCCTCGGCGGTGTAAATGTCGCCAATAGAAATAAAGAGTAAAATGATGGTCACAATCGCTGCAACAAACAAAAACACGGATTGAATTCTCTGAATCATTGCAATAATTTTTAGGTTAATAAAATGAGCGGCAAAGATACAAAAAATTCAGTTAGCAAATTAGTTAATGTGCCAATTAACAATGTGCCAATGTGCTAATGTGCTAATTAACAATGTGCTTAAGTACCAATTAAGTTGACAGTTGACAATTTATAATTGACAGTTTGAATTCTTAATTCTCTAACCCCAAACCCCTGATCCCTGATCCCTGATCCCTGATTTCTGACCTCTAATATTAACAAATTTTAGCCAACAATAAAATTTATCCGTCTGTGTGTCATTTGAGGATTTTATGTAAATTTGCCAAAAATTTACGACTATGTTGGAATTATTGATTGCCGCCGCTTTGAAGGATGCGCTGAAAGAATTGTATAATCTTGATATAGAAATTGATAAGAGTCTTGTGCAGAAAACCCGTAAGGAGTTTGAGGGTGATTTTACCATCGTGGTGTTCCCTTATGTGAAGGCCGCCCGCAAGGCCCCCGATGCCGTGGCCAACGAAATCGGTGCTAAATTGCAGGAGAAACTCAGTGCTTTCACTACCACCGACGGTGTGCATGGCTCTATCAGCGCTTTCAATGTGGTCAAAGGCTTCCTGAATCTGTCAGTTAGCAAGGATTTTTGGCTGGATTTTCTGAATCAAAATATTGATAATGAGAATTTTGGAAAGAATGTTGCGGTAGATGAGCAACCTACGTTGATCGAGTTCTCTTCGCCTAATACCAACAAGCCTTTGCATCTGGGACATGTGCGTAACAATCTGTTAGGCAATTCAGTGGCCCTCATTCTGGAGGCTTGTGGCAAGCATCCGGTCAAGGTGAACTTGGTGAATGACCGTGGTATCCATATCTGCAAGTCGATGCTGGCTTGGCAGAAGTTCGGCAATGATGAGACTCCCGAGTCATCGGGTATGAAGGGTGACCATCTGGTGGGCAAGTATTATGTGGAGTTCGACAAGCATTACAAGGCCGAGATGAGGCAGCTGCAAGAGCAGGGCATGAGCGAGGATGAGGCGGCCAAGAAGGCTCCTCTGATGCTGGAAGCCCAGGAAATGCTGCGGAAGTGGGAGAGTGGCGACGAGGAAGTGCGCGGTCTGTGGAACAAGATGAACGGCTGGGTATATGCCGGTTTTGACCAGACCTACACGAGAATGGGCATTAAATTTGATAAAACATATTATGAATCAAATACTTATCTTCTTGGAAAAAGCATCGTGGAGGAAGGCTTGCAGAAGGGCGTTTTTTATCGTAGAGAAGATGGCTCGGTGTGGGTGGATCTGACATCTGAAAACCTGGACGAGAAGTTGTTGCTGCGTAGCGACGGCACTTCGGTGTATATGACGCAGGATTTGGGTACCGCCCAGCTGCGTTACGAGGAGTTCCATCCGCAGAAGATGATTTATGTGGTGGGCAATGAGCAGAATTATCATTTTGATGTGCTGAAATTAGTGTTGGGCAAGAAGTTGGAGAAAGAGTTTGGCCAGCATATCTACCACCTGTCGTATGGCATGGTGGAACTGCCCAACGGCAAGATGAAATCGCGTGAGGGTACGGTGGTCGATGCCGACGACCTCATGGACGAGATGTTCTTGCAGGCCAAGGAGAGCACTGAAGCACTTGGAAAACATGACTTTACACCGGAAGAAGCCACTAAGTTGTATGAGATGATAGGCTTGGGCGCTTTGAAATACTTCATCCTGAAAGTGGATCCGAAAAAGAATATGCTGTTTAATCCTGCCGAATCCATTGATTTCAATGGTAATACGGCACCTTTTATCCAATATACTCATGCCCGTATCAAGTCGCTGTTGCGTAAGGCGAAGGAAAATGGTATCTCGATAGAGCAGAGTAAGGATGTCTCCTTGTTGGGTGACAACGAGCAGGCTCTGCTGAAGTCGCTGTATGCTTATCCGCAGGTAGTGGAGGCTGCAGGTGAAGGTTATAGCCCTGCTTTGATAGCCAATTACATGTTCGACTTGGCAAAGGATTTCAATGGCTTTTATCAGTCTTCCCCAATTTTCAAGGAAGAAAATGAGGCTTTGCGGGCTTTGCGTCTGCGTCTCTCGCAAATGGTGGCAAAGGTGCTTAAGTCAGGTATGGCACTCTTGGGCATTGATGTGCCGGAGAAGATGTAAGAATATTTGTAGCAATGCAGATGAGCATACTCCCGTGAATTTTCTCGGGAGTAGGTGTGTTTAGTGCTGTAAGTTTTACGAAGTTTTTATAAGTATAGATTGGAATCCCCGAAGCTGAGAAATCTGTAGCCATGGCTCAGCGCATGGGCATACACATCTTTCCATTTATCGCCCAAGAATGAAGAAATCAGTAGCAACAAGGTGCTTTTGGGCTGATGGAAGTTGGTGATGATAGCCTGCGTGATTTTACGCTGATAGCCAGGTACTATCATCAGTCGGGTGGCAGCATACAGTGTGTCGGTTTTCTGCTGCTCCATATATGTCTTGATGCTTTGAAGGGCGTCTTGTACCACCACCTGTGTCAAATCCTTGTCCTCGTATGCCTCCCATTGCTCCACTTCAAGGGCGTTGGGGCGTTGCAGTTTCAGTTTGGCTCCAATTAAATAGAGAGATTCCAGTGTTCTGGCTACTGTGGTGCCAACTGCGATAATCTTCTTCTGCGGATTGTTTAACAGGCTATCAATGAATTGTTTGCTGATGACAATCTGCTCACGATGCATGTAGTGGTCGCCGATGCGCTCGCAGGAAACCGGCTTAAAAGTGCCAGCTCCGACATGCAGGGTGACATAGTCGGTGGCGATGCCTTTGTCGTTGAGGGCTTTGATGACTTGCTTTGAGAAGTGAAGTCCGGCGGTGGGTGCTGCCACAGAGCCGTCATAGCGGGCATAAACGGTCTGGTAGCGTTGCTCGTCATCCTTCTCGGCGGCACGCTTGATGTAGGGTGGGAGAGGCATTTTGCCATATTGCTCCAACCATTCCGACAAAGTCACCTTGTCATCTGGCCAGGAAAATGTCACCTCGAAAGTCCCATCCTTGCATTCCCCTTTGCTGGCGGTTATCATCAAAGTCTTGTCTTCAAACACTACCGGAAAGCTCAAGGGCTGTTTCCAGCGTTTGGCGTTGCCTACCAAGCATTTCCATACTACGGGTCCTGTTTGGGTGAAGGCATTGGCAATCTCAGTGGTGGGTTGCAGTGGCTCCAAACAGAAAATCTCGATGGCCGCACCCGTTGTGTTGTGTACCAGCAGACGGGCATGGATGACCTTGGAATCGTTGAAAATCAGACGGTAATCCGGGGTCAGAAAATTAGGCAAATCCGCAAAACAGGCATCTGTAATCTGCCCGTTCTGATATACTAATAATTTGGAATGATCTCGCTCGCTGACAGGGAAAAATGCTATTTTCTCTTCAGGAAGCTCATAGTTGAAATCATTAATCAGAATATCTTGTTGAGGAATCATTCAGCGTCTTTCTTCTGAGGCCATACGTTACGCCATCCATAGAAGAAACCTAAATGGTAGCGTGCGGAAAAGAAATATACCAGGTGTTTGAGTTTACCTACCGGCATGTACAGCAAGAGTATTGCAGTGATGATGTAATAGGTGTTCATCATGCAGGTACAGGCGGGCATGAGCAGATAAAGCGTAGTCGCTAACTGAAACAAGGTGGTAAAACCGTTAGACAGGTAATCATCAGGATTGGTAAGATTGCGTAAATTTCTGTTGATCAATCTTTTAATGAATAAGCAGATGCCTGAAATGGTGCCTGCTGCGGTTACAAGAGGTATCAGGTAGTGAATACAGCTATCGTTGCACAGCCATTGGTTGAAGAAATTGAAGAAAGAGAGGAAGAACACCAGTATGCTGGTGAAAATCCCTATATGGAACAGGATGCCCAAAGCGTAGGAAGGAATATGCAAGTAAGCGGATTCCTTGTTCTGGGGCATCATGGCCACGGTGTTGGAATAGGCCACACCTTTGGCTACGCTACCACTTTTTTCGGAAAAATCTTTGGGTTTGCCCAAACGGATGATTCGGATAAAGTGGGAGAGTAGTAATACAAAACAGATTGCCAGGGCAATCAAGGCAATAATCTGAGTAACTAACATGGTATCAAGTTTTACTGATTACTATACGCAACCGTCTGGTTTGGGCAGACCAGCCACACGGCAAGCGCCTCTTGCGGGTCCCAAGGGGAAGAGTTCGTAAATATCTTTCAGTTTCAGACCAGTTTCCTTGCAAATGGTGCGAACCATAGGAGCCAAGCCTTTTTCCTCAAAATTGCTGCGGATAATGCGGACCACTTTCCAGTGGTTTTCTGTCAGTTCCTCGATGCCGTCAGCTTTGGCGATAGCGGCTGCCAGCTCATCATTCCACTGGGTGGGATCAACCATAAAGCCGTCACCGTCCAGTTCGATTTTTTTGTTTCCAATTTCAATTTCTGCCATAATAATATCAGCTTTGAATTAAAGTGCAAAGATACGAAAAAAATGTTTTAATTAGCAAATTAGCAAATTAGTTAATTGAAGTGCCAATGTAAATGATGTAGGGCTGTCATATTATGGCAGCCGCCTACGTAAAAAAAGGCTGCCACATTGTGGCAGCCGATACTATATATGCGTTTCCGTATATCCGTTATTTTGTGCCGCCGCCAAGGGCGATGTACAGTGCGATGAGGGCACGCGAGCCTTCGTACAGGTTGGCAGCTTCGTTGATTTGTGCGGAGAGAAGTGATTCCTGTGCGGTCAGCACTTCAAGGTAGTTGGCCTTGCCGTTATCCATCAATTCATGCGTGCCTGAATAGGCTTCATGCAATACCTTTAACTGAAGTTTGTAGTATTTGTCTTTCTCGCTTGCAGCCTGACAGTCAGCCAAAGCCTCATTGACCTGGTTGCCGGCATTGATGACCGTTTGCACATATTTTTGTGCTATATCTTCCTCTGATAATTTGCTGATTTTGAGGTTGGCTCTCAGCTTACCTTGGGCAAAGATAGGTTGTGTGAGGGACGCAAGAGCATTCAACAGCAGTGTTCCCGGATTAGGTATTATGCCGGAGTTGTTTCCCCATCCCAACAGACCTTGCAGCGAAACCTTGGGATAGAATTCCGCGCGGGCAGCCTGTGTGTTGTAGAAAGCTTCTTCCAACATGTGGTCAGCCATCTTAATGTCGGGACGGTTGGTCAGCAACTGTGCTGGCACACCCGTGCTAAGGCGTTGCGGAAACTCGTATGAACTCCAACGGGTGCGCTCGATATGTTGTGGCGCGATGGCCAACAGTTGGCAGATGGCATTCTCAACACCGCGGATACGGCGGCGGACATCGACAATTTGTATTTTGACATTCAGATAGGAATTTTCCATCTGATTGACAGCTGTTGAGAAAGCTTTGCCGTTTTCCCACAAGGATTTTTGTGTTTCCAGTGAGGTGTTCCAGAGGCTGTCGGTGTTGACCAGTATCTCCAATTGGCGGTCAAGGAGTTGCAACATGCAATACTGCTGTGCGACGGCAGAAATGATGTTGGCCTGAACAAGTTGCTGATGAGCTTCGGCTTGTGCAAGAACAGCCTGCGCTTTGCGCTTCTGATTCGTGTTCACAGCAAATATGTCGAGATTCCAGTCGATTTGCAATGGAAGATTGTATGTAAAGGTGGATGCCATGCTTCCTTCGTTCAAGTATGAATTAACCCCGACAGAAGGCGCGAAGGAAATGGATGGCAGGTAGCCTAATTTGGCTGCTTTGAGAGAGGCCTGCGACTGTTCCACAGCAATACGTGCCGAATTGAGATCGGTGTTATTCGCTATGGCGGAATCGATAAGGTTTTGCAGCAGCGGGTCGGTGAAGAATTCACGCCACGAAAGTTCCGCAATAGATTGGTCAGCTTGTGCCGCTGTCACATCCTCCGTGGTGCCATAGATGTTGGGGGAAACTTGCGATTGGGATGTGTATTTGTTATAAATTTTGCAGCCAGTGAACGTAAAACACATTACGCTGACGGCAATGATGATGAATAATCTTTTCATTGCTCTGACATGTTTTTATTATCATTCTCTGAAACAACAGCTTCTTCTTGTGCTGCTACAGGAGCTCCTTGGAACTTTTCGTGCAGCGTCTGGAATACAATGAAGAAGGCGGGGACGACAAAGAGTAGGGCCAGTGTGCCGACGGCCATACCGGCGGTGACACCGAGGGCGAGAACGCGGTTGCCGTTAGCACCCGCACCACCGGCGATGATGAGCGGTATCATACCCGCAATCATCGTGACGACGGTCATCAAAATAGGACGCAGACGTTCTTCGCAAGCAGCGAAAGCAGCATCACGGATGCTCATTCCCTGTGCGCGTCGCTCCGAGGCGAACTCAGTGATCAAAATGGCGGTCTTAGCCAACAAGCCGATAAGCATGATGACACCTGTCTGCAGATAGATGTTGTTTTCCATGCCGGGCAAGTGTAACAATGAAACCAGCCATACGACACCGAAAGAGCCCATCAGACCGAAGGGAACTGAGAGCAGTACAGCCCAAGGAGTGAACCATGAGTTATAAAGTGATGCCAAAATGAGGAAGATGAGGATGGCACAGACAACATAGATGAGCACCGTGGCGTTAGAGCCAGCAGCCTCTTCTACCTCGCGCGACATGCCGCCATACTCGTAGCTGTAACCTGTGGGCATCGTTTCCTTGAATACCTCTGCGATAGCCTTATGCGCTTGTCCTTCGGAGAAACCGCTGTTGGCCATCACACCACAGGTGATGCTTTGGAACAGGTTGAAATGTTCAACGGAAGCCGAACCGACAGTCTCCTTAAGGGTCACAAATTCTGAGATAGGTGCCATCTTGTCGCCGCGTACACGGACAAAAATGTTGTTCAATGCGGAGGGATCGAGACGGTACTCTGGTGCAGCATTTGCCATGATACGATAGACCTTGCCGAACTGGTTGAAGTTGCCAACGTAGGCACCACCACAATAGGCGCCAAGAGTATTCAATACCGCTGCGGGTGAAACACCGGCACGGTCACACTGCGGTGCATCGATACTCACCTCGTATTTCGGGAAACGCTCTGAATAGGAGGACATGGCCATCATGATTTCCGGACGCTCGTTCAGCTTGGCAATGAACTTCATAGCATCGGCGTTAAACTCCGACATGGGGCGGTCCTGCAAATCCTGCAGCACTAAGTTCACGCTGCTGCTTGAGCCATAACCCGGTACCTGCGGCATCTGGAACGGGATGACCTGGGCGTTCTTGATCTCCTGACAATCCAATGCGAAACGCGTATATACGAGCATGATGTTATGGTTCATGCCCGGACGGTCATCCCAGTTTTTGAGACGGATGATGAGGGTAGCATAGCAGCTACCTGCGTTGCCAGCCATCATACCATAACCGCTGACTACAGCGTAGCTTTCCAACTCGGGAATTTTCTTCACCTTCTCCTCAACTTTCTTGACAATTTCCTCCGTCTCATGCAGTGTACAGCCTTCCGGTGCACGGACCTCGGCGAAGAATACACCTTGGTCTTCCTGCGGAACGAGACCTGACGGCAGACCACGCATTGCAAAGATGAGCAATACGGCAGCGCCTGCAAGCAATGCTCCCGCAACCCACGGGCGTTTGATAAACTTGCTTACACCAGTTTTGTATTTGTTAAGAATAGCGTTGTAGCTGACAGTATAGGCTTTCTTGACATAGTAGTTCAAGTCTTTTTTCTCGCTCTCGTTCGGGTCAAAACGCATCATGATACCGCACAAGGCGGGACAGAGTGTCAATGCTGATATACATGACAGACCGACGGCAGATGCCAGCGTCACACCGAACTGCAGAAAGAAACTACCTGATGTGCCAGGCATGAATGCCACAGGAATGAACACAGCCATAAAGACCAGCGTACATGAGATGACAGCTATGGATACGTCGCTCATGGCTTGGCGTGTGGCTTCGCGGGCGTCTGATATGCCGCCCTCCATCTTCGCCATCACCGCTTCGACTACCACAATAGCGTCATCCACCACCGTTCCGATGGCGAGTACCAAAGCGAATAGGGTCAATATGTTCAGTGAGAAACCTGCAATCTTTACGATAGCGAAAGTACCCAGCAGTGACACGATAATGGATATCGAGGGTATCACCGTTGCCTTGAAGCTTTGCAAGAAGAAATAAACGACTAAAATAACGAGAATGATAGCGATGACCAGTGTTTCCACCACATTATGGATAGCTGCGAAAAGGAAGTCGTCGCTGGTTTCCAAAATCTCGAATTCCAGTCCAGCGGGCATCGTCGGCTTCAGCTCTTCATACAACTTGTTGATACGGGCGTTCACCTCCGTCGCATTGGCACCCGGAGCTTGGAATACCATGTATATGGTACCTGGTTTGCCATCAATGTTAGAGGAGTAGTTATAGCTCACAGCGCCGATTTCCACATTAGCCACATCGCTCAGGTGCATCATGTGTCCGCCGTCGCTCGTACGCAACACAATGTCGTTGAATTCCTCGACGGTTTTCAGCGTTCCTTTGTATTCCATTGAGTACTGGTAGGCATTCTCACTCTGCTCGCCTAAAGAACCTGTGGCGGTGACGAAACTCTGTCCGCCAATGGCTGCGAATACATCATTCGGTTCCAGTCCGTATTGTGCCATCACATCCGGTTTCAGCCAGATACGCAGGGCGTAGGTGTTACCAAGTGACATTACATCACCCACACCGGTAATACGCATTAAACGGGGACGCACGTTGATGTCGATATAGTTGGCAATAAAGTCGGCATCATACTTGCCATCAACGCTCTTCAGTGCACCGATGTGAAGGATGTTGTTCTGCTGCTTCATGACCTGTACGCCCACTTTGGTTACTTCTGCGGGCAACAGTGCTGTAGCTCTGCTGACGCGATTCTGTACGTTCACTGCGGCAAGGTCGGGGTCGGTTCCCTGCTCAAAATACACCTGAATGGATACTTCGCCAGAGGAGGATGCCGAGCTGGTAATGTAGGTCATGCCAGGCACACCGTTAATGTTCTCCTCTATCGGTTGTATCACCGACTTCATGATGGTGTTTGCATCAGCACCAGTGTATGAGGTAGAGACGCGCACTGTCGGTGGCGCGATGTTCGGATATTGCTCGATGGGCAGGGTGACAATGCAGATGAAACCCACCAATGCGATGACAATTGCTATTGCGCATGCCATCACATATTTGTTGATAAAAATGTTTCCCTTCATGACTTACTATTAGTTTTTTGATGCTTCAGGGAACAACACTTGTTCTCCATCCTGTACATTATTTGCTCCTACGGTCACAATCTTGTCACCGACATTCAAACCGCTTGTCACGATAAAATCTTTACCATTACCTGTGTCCTCTATGGTTACGGTAACGGCAGTAGCAGTGTTGTCGTCTTTAACCTTGTATACTAATGCTTTGTCCTGCAGTCGCACCACGGCGTATTGCGGAATCACTATCACATTCTCGTTATTGTATGGCAAAATAATGGAGCCCTGAATGCCGCTGTATAATTGGCCATCAGGATTGGGGAAGGTGGCCTTGCAGGCAATAGTACCTGTGGCGGCGTTTACCACACCGGTGGCGCTGGTAATGCGTCCTTTGTGCGAATATTCTGTGCCATTTTTCATCATAAATGTCACATCAGGGAACACCTTCAGTGCATCCCCAACCTTTCCTTCATAACCTTCGGCAACAGCTTCCTCCAGCACCGACTCGGGCACAGAGAACACAGCCTCCATCTTTGTATTGCCGCTGACAATAGTCAGTTGGGTGCCGGGCGATACTTGGATACCTTCGGAGACGGGGATTTCGCCAATGATACCTTCTACAGGTGAGGTGATGGTACAAAAGCCCAAGTTGACCTTTGCACGGCTTACAGCGGCATTTGCCTGGCTTACTGCTGCCTGTGCCTGCTTGTACGCATTCTCGGAATTGTCCAGCATGTAACGGCTCACGATGTTCTTTTCAAACAGGTTCTTGTTAGATTCGTACTCTAATTTCGCACTGTTTGCCGATGCTTCGGCAGCCTGCAGGTTTGCCTGTGCCGCCTCCAGCTCCAACTGTGCGTTGCGCGAATCAATGACAAACAGGGTCGTGCCCTTCTTCACCTGCTGACCTTCGCTTACGCATATCTGCATCAGCTGACCACTCACCTGGGGCGAAATGACTACGTCCGACTGTCCCTTCAGTTTGGCACTGAACCTTATGGGTACTGTGATGTCCTGTTTTTCAATTGTCATTGTTTCGTATGATGTCTTTTTTTCTTCAGGCATGTCAATTCCGCAAGATATCATACTGATTGCTATGCCAATCAAGCTTAACCATTTCAGGGGTTGTATCTTCATATTTCTTTTCTTTTTATAATTTTTTCAATGTAATATTTCCTTAGAAAAAGCAAGGGAAAATAATCGGCAAAGATACGAAAAATTTCGTATTATATTACTACATGAATTTTCAAGATATTACTTCGCAAAATGACTTATTCCTATTTCAATTTTTTTGTAATTTTGTAAAATCAATTTTAGCGTAGTGGGTGTTGTAAAGTCTGAAGTTGTAGCGTAAAAAACTAAAAAAGAAGTTCTCGAAAAATAAAACTATGAATACTATCTCAAGAATTGCCCTTACTTTGCTCCTGCTGTTCGGCGTGGCATACGGACAGGAAAATGTTTATGAAAGCTTCTACGAGGCCTTACAGAACGAGGATTTGGTCCAGATGGTAAGCTTGATACGGCAGATACAAGCTTCCGGGGATGACAGCCCTGAGCGTTATATCGCTGAGTTTAATTACTATTTCCAAGTTTCCGACAAATCGAAAGGCCCAGTCCATTTGTCCACCGAGTTGCCAGAAGATGAGGATGTCATATCTTCTTTTGAACTGCGTGATAGCACAGGCAATGTTAGCGGGTACATTTACGGGGTATCAGGATACGATTCAGCTCTTAGTGATTCCGGGATAGCCATCATTAGCCAAGGAATTGAGCTCTATCCATATCGTTTGGATATGCGCATGGGCAAGATTTATGCTCTGGGCAAGTATAAACGCTGGGATGCCTTTTATAACGAGATTATGAGCATGCTGGGCTATACAGAGACATATCATGATAGCTGGCAATACCCCGATGAGGATGAGCCCATTGACTACATCATCATGAGTGGGGTGCTAGATTATGAGAAAATATTTTTGGAACAGTATGAATTGAAGAAAAAATCCGAAACAGAAGCAGCTGTGATACTGGGCTATACGCGAGATATCGCTGCACGCATGATAGAGATTTACCCTGGGAAAATCTATTTCGTGAATATCATGGCGGTTACTTACAATATGGAGGGGGATTATAGCAATGCGCTGAAATGGTTGAAAAAGGCGGAGGCCATTAATCCAAAGGATGTGATTGTGTTGCTGAATATAGCCGATACATACTACAATCTGGGTGACAGAGCCCACGACAGAAAATACCTCAAGAAAGTCCTCAAGTTAGATGATGAGGATGCAAGAGATTATGCCAAGAGAATGTTAAAGGGGAGATAATAATGTGAGAATGGATTATATCTAAAAAAATAATAATGGAAATTACCTCTGCATTTAAGCCCCGTATAGCCAATGTGGCATATCTTATCTTATGTTTTAGTCTTGTTTTGGTAAACCATATCGGATTAGCGCAAGATACTGATAAACAGAAAGATTCCTCATCATTGTATATTCCGGTAAATCTAGAGGATTGTATGGGGCAATTAGACTCTGTTTTGTCGCCAGAAAGCAAAGAATGGATACGTTCAATTGATGAAAACGAATTTTTGGGCAGGACACACCTTGCGTTGGGAAGGTGGATTCGCAACAACTGGGGACTATGGGGAAACTCACATTTGGCAAAATATTTCAGTGAACAGGGTATAAGACATCCTGATGATATGTCCGGAGTGATTTTACGAAGCTACTATCACTATTCCAAGGGGGAAAAAGTAAACTATCGATATATGTTGAAAAAGGAACGGCTGGCGGAAAAACGATGGATTAAGCAACTTGAGAAAGAACAAGGCGAACGACAGAAAGATTGGGAGTATGAGGAGCGTTATCGCTGTGATTGCAATGATAGTGTGTCGGCGGCAGAAGCTACGTCATTCCTTAATTTGCCCTACACGGCAGACAATCTGACTGGTGTACAAGTATATTTGCGTAATCAGGGGGATTCAATTATGAATGACCTTCTTTTGATGGAACAAGCTCTGATGCACAATTCGCGACGATTACCTCGGATAGATGAACTTGTACGAGATAATATTGATATTTATTATGGAAGAAATCCATACGGACGTGTCAAAAAAATGAAAATCAAAGAAGATGACAGGACAAGTGTTTTTGACTTTAATCCCGATGGTACATTAGCTCGTTATCAGTTTTCTCTTATCAATAATAGCAAAAAGAGAACTGTTGATGAACATTACGAATATGATCAAGGTCATATTTCACAAAGGACGGTCTATTGGAATGATACCCTCCACAGTGTCACTCTTTATCGTTTTTCAGATCCATACCATTGTCAGGAGTTGTTCTTTAGTGATTCGGTATGGCGCAAGCTTGAACCTGGAAGTGATACCGTTGCCTTGGCCCGTAATAGTCGAATAGTTCTTTCTCCCGAAGGACAGCCATTGGCTTTTTTCCGACCTTCAGGATTTCAGGATTTTTTTGTTCTATTTCAATACGACAGCCTTGGCCGAGAGGTGACATGGTTGGAATGCAGAGATGGTTGCACCGTGTCACATTGGTCTATCAATATTTACGATGATGAGCGCAAGGTGTGTTATGAATACGGCCGAAATTGGTGTGAAAGCAGAGTTGAGGCAACCGTTTTCAATGATAAAGGCGATGTGCTCGGTGAATGCTGTGCGAGTTTGTTGGATACTTTCGATTACAACAAAACTTTATTTAGCTATCGTTACGATCGGTACAACAATTGGATTCGCATGTATGAGAAGGGAAAACTTAGTAGCCGTTGTAAGATATGGTATTATTGAAACATCAAATTTATTGAGAATGAAAAGACTTTTGTATATTGCCTTGACCTTTGTTGCCTTGACGCTTCCTTCCATGAAATGCGAGGCGCAGCTGTCGTTGGTATTCAAAACTTTGAATATCAACAATCTTAATGCGGAGACCAATCACAAGAGACCTCCCAAGAAATTCCGTTTGGGCGACGTTGTCATTTGCAATGAGCCAGATGTGACCATTACAATTACAGCCGAACTAATTAATACAAGTGACTCTGTCATATATATAGAAGGAGGGCTTTCGACTGGATTTTTCGATAGAAACTTGTCTTTGTACTATTACGAGGATGGTTTTGGATGGAGTAAAAGGCCGGTCTGTGATAACCGCAATATCGGCAGATATGATGGTGTTCTTGTGAGGAATTCGTTAGCTCCCAACGAATGCCATGCTCTTGAATTGCGTTTACTCTTACGCACGAGTGTTTTTCAAGAAATTACGCCTTTGTATTACATTTCCAGTATTGTTCCAACGATGCATTTGGTGTTGTGCATGCCTGGAGAGGAAGCCGTAATTTCTGATTTGCCTGAAAATGTTTTTCTTAATGGTGTGAAAATAGAAGCTGATGAGACAGCTGCATGCCAAAATTGCGGGGAGTTGTATCGTTTGACCAGCAATGAGATGATAGAGGAATATATGAAAGAGAATCCAGAACTGTTTGGTTCAAATTTTTCTGATGATATTTTAAGGAAAGCCTTCATCTGCAATATGGAGTTTGCTCGCAGAATGTATCCAAGCTCCATGCGGCCCCCTATACCCGTGAAAAATGAAAAGGAGACTGTCAAACGGGTGGATTAGTTGCTAAAAAGAAACGGAATTATCTCTTTTAGTCCTGTAACGCTATGTTATGCTGCGGGTATTCATCCTGCGATAATATCGGGCAGATTTCATTATATCGGGGTTTTACCCCGTGCTGAATTCTTACACGGCTTTCAGCCGTTGGATAACTTACCCGATAATTTGACTGCAGCAGGTGCGTACCTCTGGCACGCTGTGAGACATTTCCCGTTCAACGTGCTATGCGGGGGTGGCCGCGATGCGGCCAAAATTGCGGTGGAACCGCAACCGTCTCATAGGGATGAGTTACGGGTTGTGTATTCGGTCGCGGCGAGCATTTCCCATGCACCGAAGCACTTCATTTGCCGCCGCGAAATGGTGTGACTATAGCTGATGCTATAAATCTCTCTCCATTAATCTAAATCTCAACAAGACTAAAAGGGATAATTCCGAACTTTTTTATATTATCGCACCTGCAGAACGGTGCTGGATTGATACAAGCGAAATTTTTTGTTCAAAAAAAAACAGCAACTTTTTAGCTGCTGTTTTTTGAAGTTTCGTACCGTATGGGGGATTCGAACCCCCGATTTCCAGGATGAAAACCTGGCGTCCTGGGCCTACTAGACGAATACGGCATCAGGTTCATTTTTGTGACTGCAAAAGTACAACTTTTTTTAATACAAAAAGCAACTTTGCGAAAATTTATTTTTTCTCGTTCACGACATCTTGTTCAAACCTGAATCCCAGACGTTTACCGGTTTGCAAGGTGATGTTTTGATCCTCAAATTGCAGCATATCGTTGACGGTAATGATCTTCATTTCGTCATAATTTGGGAGCAACAGGTCGAAATTTATGGTATATTCGATGGCGGAACGGAGGATACTGTGGACGTTTTCAGGAGTGATTTTGTTGGTGCTGAAATTATTGAACACCTGTGCCAACTCGCGTTTGCCTTCCACATAATAATGACCCTCTTTGTTGATCATGATTCTGCCAATCATGTAGCCGAGGTCGTTGATACGATTGTATTTGAATGAGTCTGCCAAGAAGTTGAAAACTTGTATCACACCGCAGTAGGAACGGTCCTTGTCTTCCTTGATGTAAGGAGTCCGCATGACCTCATGGTCGCGAGAGAACTCGAAAATGTTGGTGTGCATCAGAAATACCAATATATCACCGGCAAACTTGAGCTGGAACTCGTATTGGTTGCGGTTGGTATAGTGAACCGTCACTTTTTCATGCTCTTCTTCGTACTCGTCACGGTAAAATTCGTCAAATTCCTTGGCTGCTTCCTTAAACATCAGCATGGCGTTTAAGGTTTCCTGGAAGATGTTTTGTTTTAATTCTCCCTTGTTAATGAGCAGTTTGCATAACGCATCGGTTTTATCATCCATAGTGTCAAAAATTTGGATGCAAAAATACGTGTTTTTTTTGGATTCATAACCCTATGAATCAACATTTTTTTTCAGACTTTTTTTACTGCCTGAAAATGTACGAAAGAAAATTGCCGCGGAAAATCGCTGATAATCAGCTGTAATGTTATTTCCACGCCGCTACACAGCGGAAACCATAGCGTGTCTCGCTGATTGAGGTGGGCAGGCTGAAACGCTGGAATTGCATACCTTCAGGAGCCTGGTATTTGTCAAGACTGAAATAATCGTCCTTCGTTTGGTTCGGGTTGTATTTCAAGAGTTTCATTTTGACCAGCATTTGTTCTGCCACTCGGTCGGTGCGCCAGCGACAGTAGGCGAGAGCTTGCTCGGTAGATACTCCCAAAACGGGCCGTTGCCGATAGGCGGGACTCTCAGCATAGTTTTTGGCCATCATTTCCGGAAGCTGCTGAAAAAGGACTCTCCGGTCAGGAATGGCAGCTTTGTATTCTGGCGACTCTTCCCCGAAAACCTTCTTCAGCCAGTACTGGTATTCCAACCAATCTATGTTTTTAATTTGCTCTTTGTCAATATATTGCCCCTCTGTCCATTGCTCCATGCCAGATAAGGTGTATTTTTTTTGATAGTTCTTCGGAACAGCATTTTGTGCGAAAATTGTTGAAACACAAAATAGTAAGGCTGTTGCAAGCAGGAATGCGGTCTTTCTCATGGATGGTCTATATTTTAAGGATGACGTTATAAATATTATAACGTAAGAAAGGAATGAAATCTTGGGGTATAAACCATTGGGTTTTTATACTCCCTTATTCCTCTTGCCAGGTGATTTTCTCAACCCTGAAACCATTGTTGTGCTTGAGCAGGTAATAGACGGCATCGTTGTCGTATGACAAAATCCTGTGGAAATATTCGTCCTGATCTGCCAGGGAATTTTGTTGAGAATAGGAAGATTTTCCAGAAGTATAAACGACTTTCCCTTCAAAGTCTCCTTCTTGTATGGCATCAGCCACTACCACACAGCATTTTCCATTCTGATTGTTGTATAAGAGATGCCAGAGTCTGTTGTTAGAGGTGAAATTATCTTTGTGGTCGTTGTAAAGCAGACTTATTTTTTCATCATGCTCGAAAATTCCCGGAACATTGAGGTTGGGAGTCTTGAAAAGTTGTTCCGGTGTAACAGTTGCACGTGGGTAAGTGAATGTGTTTAGCACTTCGCCGTTGTCGGTGATTGTAGCTACGATAATATTTCTGGAGATATACCCCATGACTTCACTAAAACCCCAGGAGGAACCTATGGTGACAGAGGTGCCAATCTGATCACGGTAATTTAATTCTCCGACTAACATCAAGTTGCCGTCACTCAGCTCTTTGATGTCATAAAAGTAGGGGTGAAACTTCCCCAGTTCGCTGTTCAATTCCCGTGCGTCATATACATATCCATCATTATAATTGATTTCAATCGACGACTCTTCTTTCTCCACCTCGCCATCGGGAGAGACAAAGTAGGTAATAAGCTGCCTTGAATTACGACCATTGGGGCAGGGGACTCCGCAAACCACAAATCTGCCATCTTTCAGGACCGCTTTGCCGCAAGTGAAGATGGCATCTGTTCCAAAACCTTCCGCATAATTCCAGATGCCGTCGCTGTTGTAAACCGAGATATGAAGGGAATCGGTCTGATGAACCATAGGGTTGTTGTAACTGCCAAACTCAGCGATATAAACGGTGCCGTCGTTGGACAGATAAAACGGAATCTGGTCGTTGACAAGCCAATGGGCGTGCTGGCGCTGGTGCCATATTTGTGCTCCGTTGCTCTCAAAAACAGCGACATCGACAATATGGTCGATTTTCCGGCTTGATTTGGGCTTCAAAAGTGTTAAAATGGCAAATTTGGAATAGTCGGGGGAATAGACTATATTGGAGAAGGAAAACTTGTATTTTTCCAACGGTGCCTGAAGAAATGGTTCAAAACTTAATTTCTTGACTTTCTCCGCGGAAGAGGGAACCTGTGCTCTAAGGTACTCAACAGCCTTCCCTTTTGTGTCTTGTTTGACGACAGTTGCCTGATTATCATTAAAATAGGCGAATTTGCAGTCTATTTTTTCATTGACTTTCTGAATTACGGAGTAATGTTCCTGCTTGTCGTAGCGGTGAATCAGGAAGTCAAATTCGCCTACAAATGTATTTCTCCATTGCTTTGTGAAGAAAACAATTTGGTCTTCACTGTCATTGATAAGCAAAAATATCCCATTACGCGCCATGTACACATTGGGTCCGTTGAGGGTGGTGGTTTGTGCAACTCCCAGTGCAGTTAACATTCCGAATAACAAGGTGAAAAGACATACTTTTTTCATGTGACCGTTTTTTATGTGCAACAAAGATACAAAATTGTTCAGAATTAATCTTGTATGTTATGAAATTTTATAGTAACTGTGTTTTCATTTGATAGAATTTTTTTTGCCGATTTTTAATCGTATGGGAGTACCATTCTATTTGACCACCCGCCACTCACCAGGCTGGAGTGAGCCCAAACTAAGGTCGCCGATTTGAACACGGATGAGCCGTAAGGTTGGGAAGCCGACTGCGGCGGTCATGTGCCGCACCTGGCGGTTTTTGCCTTCGGTGAGGGTAAGACGAACCCAACTGGTAGGGATGTTGGCGCGATAACGGATGGGTGGCACGCGCTCCCAGAGGTTTTCCGGCGGCAGCGCCCTCTCTGCTTTGCAGGGGCGGGTGTGGTAGCCTTTGATGACGACACCCTTCGACAATTTCAGCAGGGCCTCGTCGGTAATCTCCCCATCCACTTGGGCGAGGTAGGTGCGAGGATGGGCGTTTTTTGGATCCAGCAGCCGCTTGATCAGCCGTCCATCGTCTGTCAGCAGCAGGGCTCCCTCACTGTCATGGTCCAACCGCCCCGCGGCATACACTCCGGGAGGAAAGCCGAACTCGTCAAGAGCCTGATGTCCTGCCTCAGGGGTAAACTGGCTCAGCACGCCGTAGGGTTTATTGAATAAGATTACCATAAGCTTCCTTCCTTTCAGGCCTTTCCTTGTGACGAAAATTTTTGCAATGCAAAAATACAGACTTTTCTCAAACCGATGGTGTGTATTAGTGAAATTTACACGGCTACCGCATGATTTTTTCTTTTTTTTATTCCTCTTTCTTTTGCGGCCACAAAAGAAAGAGGCAAAGAAAAGTGGCTTTCTCGCCGACATGAATGCTGCCCGCTCTGTCCACCTCCTTACAGCGGCGGCGAAAGTAAACTGGACGCTGACGCGCTTTCGCACGCCGCTGTACGAAGCCGGCCATTCACTCCGCGTCCGCACCGCATGTCGGCATTCCCCACGCACGGAGCGTCTTGGCTGGATGCTGGCCTTGACAAATGCGATGCAGTGGTATAACCGCACCATCGTTCACGACCTCGAAGAGGTCGAATTTTAGTAACCCCGCACGTAAGTGTGGGGTGGGGAATGCTCAATCCATGCAGTTCGCGGCACGGGACAAGCTGGCACTGATGGTATATCGAGCATGCCGCGAAAGGGTGGGATGATGCTACGGAGCTAAAGTGACTTGACTGACTGAGACTTAAATATCCTTATCCGAATTTGATGATTCAACAATTTATCACATCAGAACTAATTCTGAAACTTTTTGTATTTTTGCACTTGAAAACCGTTTGTTATGTCATCAGCGAAAGAAGTCATATTGAATTCCATCAGGAAATTGGGGCTGAAAGTGCTGCCGAAAGGTGCGCGGCTCATCCTGTTCGGCTCGCAGGCACGGAACGATGCGCACGAAGAGTCCGATTGGGATTTGCTCATCTTGCTCAACAACGACCAGTCGCAGACAGACACATTCGGCACATACGCTTATCCGTTTGTGGAGTTGGGTTGGGAATACGGCACCTATTTCAGTCCGAAAGTTTACACGTATGAGGAATGGGCTAAGCAGAAAGGCTCCCCATTTTATGATAACATCAATCGGGAAGGAGTTGTATTATGCTGACGGATGAAGAAACAAAAGCGTTAGTGTTGAACAGAGTCAGATGTAATGACATTGGCACCTACTGCTGAAACTTTTCTTGATGTGTTGGAAAATTTAATCAGAAAAGACGGATTTTTGGATTGATACCGACAAAGGTGCTCAAAGTGAGGGATTGCAGATCCCTTGCGCTGCCGCGGGCGTCCTTGCATCTTCGAACTTCCAGTCGCAACCAAGTTGCGCCTGACTTTTGTTTTTCGTCCCTTCTTGCGTCAGCAAGCTGCCGCCGAAGTACCTCAAAGTGAGGGATTGCAGATCCCTTGCGCTGCCGCGGGCGTCCTTGCAAGAAAAAGGCATTGCTGCGCAATACCTTTCTTTTTGCATGCCTTCATCCTTGTGACCGCAAGCGGTCACCGGATTTCGGCACACAAAAAAAGGCAACGCTACGCATTGCCTTTTTTTCTTGCGGAAAGTGAGGGATTCGAACCCCCGGAACCCCGAAGGGTTCAACAGATTTCGAGTCTGCCCCGTTCGACCACTCCGGCAACTTTCCGCTGCAAAAATACAACTTTTTTCGCTTGCCTCCGCCTAATCGGCGAAATTTTTACAAGGTGTTAGACAGTATGATAGGAACATCATTGCATTGAAGGTTACGCCTCTGATTCCTTTAAATGTACGGCTTCGCCGTGATGTTTGCGTCACTACCCCGGCCTTCGGCCACCCCTTCTAACAGAAGGGGAATTTAAATCTTGGCCTTTGACTATTCGTTGGGACTGAGCCTCTGTTCCCTTTATGCGGCTGCCATGATGTGACAGCCCTACAAGAAGCGGACGCATTCGGTGCGTCCCTACATCTTGAATCCTGAATTTTGAATTCAAAAAAAGAGGAAGTTGATTCAACTTCCTCTTTTTACTAATACCTGATACCTATAACCTAATCCCTATTCCGGTTGTTGGCACAGCTCGGTCAGCACGCTGCAGGTTGATTTCGGGTGCAAAAAGCCAATCATCAGGTTCTCGGCGCCTTTGCGGGGAGCCTTGTCAATAAGGCGAACGCCTTTCTCCTCAACTTCAGTCAGTGAGTCGGCCACCTTGTCCACATTGAAGGCGATATGGTGAATGCCTTCGCCCTTGTTGGCGATGAACTTGGCGATGGTGCTCTCTTCGCAAGTGGGTTCCAACAGTTCAATCTTGGTCTGACCTACCTTGAAAAAGGCAGTTTTTACTTTCTGGTCTGCCACTTCCTCAATGTTGTAGCATTTCAGTCCCAGTACATTTTCATAATAGGGGATGGCTTGGCTTAAGTCCTTCACGGCAATGCCGATGTGTTCGATGTGTGTGATGTTCATTATAATTGATAGTTTATAGTTAATAATTAATAGTGGTCAGTGGTCAAAATATTTTGCAAAATTACGAAAAAAAACTGATAGCTGTGCTTTCTTAGCACATTAAAAACTTTCAGTTTATAACGCCTAATCCCCAATCACTGACCCCTGAATCCTGACCCCTGAATCCTGACCCCTGAATCCTGACCCCTGAATCCTGACCCCTGATCACTTCTCTTCCGCGGGCATCACAAAGGCGTGGATACCTTGCTGCGGGGCGCTTTCGTCCAGGAGGTGGATTTCTTTCAGCAGGGGCTCTACTTTGTCGTCGGGTAAGAAGATGAACATCGCCGAGTTGAGGGTGGGCCAGGCATGGGTGCCATAATGCGGCTCGCCGTCGTTGGAGCCTCGTCCTTGCACCTCCTGCCAGAAGGTAAAACCACGGATTTCCAATTTGTCTAATATCTCGATGACTTCATCGTAAAAGGCTTGGTAAAATGATATGAAGACAGCTTTCATTGTTTTCGATTTTAAATGTTTGACTCACATTGTTTTATTCTTCATTGCTGACGGTCACAGGCTGTAATTCCGCTTTGGCGGCTTTCCTGGCCTTTCTTCTGGCTCCGAAATCGGCAAATAAACTGTAAAGGATAGGAATCAAAATCAAAGTTACCAAAGTGGATACGGAAAGACCCCAGGCCACGACCATACCCATGGAGTTCCACATTTCGGCACCTTCTCCCTTGTCGAGTGCCAACGGAATCATACCCAATACGGTGGTCAGTGTGGTCATCAAAATGGGACGGAGACGGGAACGTCCACCAGTGACAACGGCTTCCTTGATGCTCATGCCACGCTCACGGCAGAGGCTGGTGTAATCGACCAGCACAATACCGTTCTTCACCACAATACCAATCAACATCATGGCACCAATCAAGGCCATGATACCCAAGGCGGTGTTGGTAACGGCTAAGCCGATAAATACACCGGTGAGGGCGAAAGGAATGGAGAACATGATGACGAAGGGGTAGGTGAAGGATTCGAACTGGGCAGCCATCACTACATATACCAACATGACTATCAGCAACATCAAGGTGATGATGTCTTTGAAAGCATCCTGTTGGTCTTCCCAAGTACCGGCAATCTTGTAGTCGAGGGTGTTGGGAACTTCCATCTGGTTCAACTCGTTCTGGGCCGCTGCCACAATGTCACTCAACACACCGTCCTTGCCCACCACGCACGATACCTTGACCATACGCTCACGGTCCTTACGCACGATAGTCGGAGGGGTGAAGCTTTCCACCACTTTTCCGACGTCACCCACACGGATACCTTTGCCTTGATTGTTGTATATCAGAATGTGCTCAATAGCGCGGGTGTCTTCTCGGAATTCGGGGGCATAACGCACACGGATGTTGTATTCGTCGCCATCCTCGCGGAAGTGGGAGGCAGTGTAGCCGTTGAAACGGTCGCGCACATACGTGGCGGCGGTGGTAGAGTTCAGTCCGTTTTCGGCCAGTTTGGTGCGGTCTAATAGTACTTGCAATTCGGGCGTGTATTCGTCACGACTGATGACCACTTCAGAACAACCCGGTACCTGCCTCATGCGTTCGGCAACTTTCAAGGCGAACTCGTCGGTGGTGTTGAAGTCATAACAGTATAATTCGATATCCACGGTAGATTGTCCACCCATGCCACCTTGACCGGTGTTTACCGAGTATGTGTTGATCTCAATATGTTTACGCATGATGTTACGGATGCCGTCAGCAATCTCGTTGATGGTTTTGTCGCGTTCGGTCTTCTTGACCAGACGGATGTTGAAAGAGAGCAGGTGTGTACCGTTGTCACGCATCAAGCTCCAAGTGTTGTCTTCATCGGGTTGTCCGACAGAGTAGTTGATACGTTTGATTTCGTTGGGATATTGTTCCATGATTTCTCTCACCAGATCATCAGCCAAGGCTTTGGTGGTCTCCACACGGGTACCCATAGGCAATTTGACGGTGGCACCCAAACGGGCGTTATCCATGGTCGGGAAGAATTCGGTGGGGATTACCAAAATAAGACTCAAGCTTCCTACGAAGATGAGCGTTGCAATTGTTACAACTGTTTTTCTATGGTTGACACACCAGTTTAACAGGCGTGCGTATGCGTTGTCCAGCCATGTCAGGAACCTCTCCACTGGGGCGTAGATGAAAGCGAACCATTTGCTTTTCTTGGGATTCTTCTTCAGCATCAGTGAACACAACATCGGTGTCAGGGACATGGCTGCTGCCAATGAAATAAGAATCACAATGGTGACAATCCAACCTAACTGTTTGAACAGCACACCCGACATACCGGTGATAAAGGTCAAAGGCAAGAATACTGCTACAATTACCAGGGTAGATGCAATGATGGACAGAGAGACCTCGCTGGTGGCGAAAATAGCGGCAGACTTTGGTTTTGAACCCCTTTCAATATGGGTGGTGATGTTTTCCAATACTACAATGGAGTCATCGACCACCATACCGATGGCGATACTCAAAGAGGACAAAGAAATGATATTCAGTGTATTACCTGTTAATAGCAGGTATATGAACGCACCAATCAGGGAGACGGGCACCACAATGGCGATGATGATGGTGGC
>JAEEGK010001009.1_pt1 | contig 70589 bp, 53 predicted proteins | sample 8958771 | NCBI WGS metagenome assembly JAEEGK01 (sample SAMN16246547, study PRJNA631951) | gut metagenome | biome: gut microbiome; feature: rumen; material: SC-attached | host: Bos | place: Iran: Karaj | collected 2018-10
CCAACGACGCCTGCGCCGAGGCGATCGGCCAGTTCATGCATCCCGGGCTCCGGAATCTGTTCCTGTGCCACCTCAGCGGCAACAACAACACACCCGAACTGGCCTACGACAGCGCCCGCGCCGCCCTTCAGGCCGCCGGCGTGAAGCCCGGCACCATCTCTCTGCGCGTACTCAAGCGGGGCATCGCCTCTCCCCTGCTGGTGCTTTAGAAGCGGTAACCCACACCCAGGGCGAAGAGGCCGGCGGTCCAGCCGTAGCCTAAGACCATATTGGCATAGACATTTCCGCCGATTTCCATGCCGAAGGGCGATATCTGCCAGCTGAAGCGGCAGTCGGTCTTGCTCACCGTGTCGCCGGACAGGGTTTCCTCGAAGGTACGGGTACGGAGACCAGCGCTCACGCTGCCGTACAGGCTCAGGAAGGAGGCCTTGTGGTAATACACACGGAATTCCGGCATCACGTATAGGATGGTTTCGCGCTCCTGCAGCAGGGCGGGGCCGCCTTCCAGTGTATTGAAGGCAAAGTTGGCATACACATTCATACGCACGCAGAAGGGCGTATTGTTAAATGAATAGCCGGCCGACAGCCCTACAGTCGGAAGAATGACGGCGTGCTGGCGGGAGGAATGTGCAAAAGTGATTTCGGAGTTGCTATAGACACGGCCGGAGACATCATCATCACTCCCGCGGTCCAGCAGGGGGTACGACAGGCCGATTTCGACGTTCCAATTCTGGGCCGATGCCGCCGTGAACGCACCCAGCAGCACGATAATGGAAAGGATAAATCTCTTCATGGCTAGTACCTGGGAATTACACGGAAAAAGCCGTGCCTTACTTCAAATCCTTCTTCAAACACTTCGAATCTGGCGGAAATCCCTCCGCCTATTGCCGTAAACTCAATCCAGCCCGTCGGATAAACGGTGCGGGTATCCCGAAACACAAACTTCACCGACTCCTGCTGCAGGGGATATACCTTGCCCGTCGTCAGCGGCTCACTATCTTCCAGGGCCAGGGTAAAAATATACGGCTCTTTCTCCGGAAGGGCGGAAGCGACCGTCCCCGTTAAAGAAAACATGTTGCCGGAATAGCTGACAGAGTAGTCATTATACATCAGGTACTTGTCCCCGTTGATGTTCATCCTGGCCCCGTCGTTTCCCACACTCTCGTATGGATCCAATTGATACCGGCATCCCGTCAACGACAGCGCCGCCAACACAACAAGCAGAATCTTTTTCATATCGAACAACATTCAATTATCCTAAAACTTTTCCAGCACCACCCGGAGCAGGCTCTCCATCTCCGGAGAGGTTTCCAGCGGGAACCCGAAGGCGGCCACCTTGTAGCCGGGGCCGTTGTACCAGGTAGCGGCTCCGATGTGGGCGCTGTCTCCGTAACGCATGAGAACAGAGGCCCCGGGGCCGGCAGGCTTGATGCCGTCCGGGCTCTCCACCCGATACACGGAAGGGCTCCAGGAACGGTTGTAATGCACCAGGGGCAGGCCGCTGCCCCGGACAGGCAGAACGGAACCGGACCGGCTGCCGACATTGGTCACCCACTCGTACCCCAACACGGTTCGCACAAACTGACGCGTCGCTTCGGGCGCCGCCGGAACGCCCTGGTACACATGGTCCCAGGCATCGGTGCCGATATATGCTCCGGAAATGAGCACATGCCCGCCGGAAGCCGTAAAGCGGCGAAGGGCAGTCTGCAAGGAATCGGGGAAAACCGGATAACGGTCCGGTACGGCACCGCGGCCCACCCGCGTCGTGACCTGCTTGCCACAAATCACATCCACGGCAAAGGCACCGCCAAGCCCGTCAAACGCATCGGCGCTGGAAGACTCCACGGCATAACCAGCCTTCAGGATGGCCGCTCCGTGGGCCGCAGCGAAGTCGAAGCTGTTGCCGGCGACCGGTTTCCCGGCCTGGTCCATATAGCTGCCGCCGAAGCCGGGATTGTCATCGTCGGTCCAGGCACGGCTGCGGTCGAACTCGTTCACGGGGCCCGCAAAATGAATGTCCCGGCCCCACGGAACGCCGCTGTCGGTTTCGTCCAGGAAGCCTGCATACTGGGGCGTATCAAACCACACAGGGGGTGCCACGCGGGTGAAATCGTTCACAACCTGCACCCGGCGGGCCTGCAGGGAAGGATACCCCGCACAGAGAATCTCCGAGGGGAAACTCTCGCCGCCCTCGTTACAGGCCGTAATCTTATAGGAATACAACTTTCCCGCCTCCATGGGAAGCGTGACCGAAGTCCCCTTCACATCAAAACCGGCATCAAAACCGCCGTCCCCTACGCGGGTGTAAACCCTGTAAAAGCCGGGCTTTGCAGTAGGTTCCAGCTCATCCTCCGTGGGTTCCCAGCTAAGGACGGCCTTGCCCTGCACCAAATCTACCTTGAAGGCATGCACCGGCAGCGGCTGCACGGCATAGTCGCAGCCGTAGCGCGCGCTCAGGTACTTGAGCATGCCTTTGTACACGGCACGGGCGGCCGTGAAGCGGAACGAGGGATCCAGCCCGTAGCGCATATCGGCAAAATTCAGGTGCGAAAGCAGTTCCAGCAGGAGGGCCGGCACGTTGGGCGTCCGGCTCTCGCTGTAGGAACGGTCCCACAGCTGGCGGCGCGTCCAGGAAGGTTCGTAAAGCGCACGGATGTCGTTCACAACTTGTGTCTGCACCAGATCGCTGTACAGACGGCTGTTCATGCGGTCCTCGCCGCCGGGGAAGCGGACCTCCCCCTTGTTCGTCCGGGTATAGATGGCCAGCGTGCCGATGATAGAATCGTTCGGCGTCGTGCCAGCGTCGGTGTGCCAGGCCAGCGAAAGGTCCACGGGCACCTTGCGGGAAACCATTTCCTGCACCCAGGCGCCCCGGCCCGCATAATCTTTCGTATAGTCGTCGTTCCAGTCGTCGAAGAGGGTGCTGTCGATGCCGGCGTACTGCAGTTGGTACAACGCGCCCTCCACGAAAGAAGGCATGCCGGAAATCTCACCGCCGCGCTCGACCTTTCCCATTCCGCCGCCGAAGCGGACGGCATCGGCCGACACAACCCCCTTGGCGCTGCTGCGGGCCGATAATTCCACGTACCCGTCCGTCCCTTTGTCAAAGAGGTAGGTGCCCAGATAAACCCAGGTGCCGCCACCCATCTGCTGGTTGACGTGCAGCAGCCGGCGGCCGCCCAGACAGTGGACGGTGTAACGCGCGTCGGTGGTGCTGCCGGGAAGGCTCCTGTAGGAGACGTAAACGGCATATTCGCCCTTTTCGGGGATGTCGGGGCGCCAGACGGCGCGGGGGGCATCGGCCTTGTCGGAGACTACGGCGTCGGTCTTTCGGGCCGATCCCATCGTGAAGGGATTCTCCCCGAACGCGTACACCTCCTTCGCATCGGCGAATCCGGTGCCGGCGTCGGTCCATCGGCCCGTCTCGCTGTAGCGGCCCTTGCGGCGGACGCTTTCTCCGCGGGGGCCGTCGAAGGCTTCGTCGTTGTCACAGACGACCTCCCGGGTCTGGATATCGCGCTCGCGGGGGCACAGGAGGACGGCACCGGCGTTCTCCAGCATGGGCATGAGGAACGGGACCACATAGCTTTGCGTATAGATGTCCTCAAGGGTACGGTGATTGGGCGAACGCTGCCACTCCCAGCGGCCGTTTTCTTCCTCGTAGTAATAGCCGTGGCTCTGCCAGAGGGCGATGTGGCGGCCGCTGAGGCCTTTCGTCCAGGCCTTGTCTCCCCGCACGAGGGCAGGGGTCTTTCCACGCTGATCGGCTACGCGGAACCTGGTAGGGAGCGGTTTTCCATCGGCCTTCAGCTCGGGCATGGGAAGGTCCGCGAAGAGCTGCTTTCCGGCGTAGAGATTGCCCAGCTTATAACCGTGGCGGATGCCGCGGGAGAGCGACTCCACCTGCGCACGGAACCACTCGGGGTCCCCTTCGCGCCAGGGGAAAGCGCTGGAGTTCTGGGAGAAATACAGGTCCAGGGTGTTGCCACGCACCAGGGCCTTGTCCACCTTGAAATAGCTCACGACGCCGGTGCGGCGGAAGAGGCGCTGTTGAAGGGAATCACAGACCGGGTTGAAGTCTTTTGCACGTGGTTTTTGGGCCTGGAGAGGCAGGAAGGCTGCGGCCAGGGCGATGGTCAGAAGAAAACGCTTCATTTTTTCTGTTTTCGGATATCCCAGATGGTTATCAGAATAGAACCGAGGAGAAGGGCGGCGGAGTCGGCGACAAAGTCCAGCGCATCTCCGCTGCGATAGTCGGTCAGGGAAGCCTGGCCCCATTCCGTTCCGACGGCGATGATCAGGCCAACAACAAGGGTTACCCCCACGAACATCAGGGTATGGGGAACCGTCTTGGTGTACTGGTCAAAGGCAAGGAAGGCCAGGATGGGGAAAGGGAAGAACATGCAAAAATGCACCAGTTTGTCGGTGGGGATGCCCCAGAGGTTCAGTTCGATGGACGGTGCGTTGTCAAAGCGGCCGAAGCACAGGTACAGCACGGCTGCGATGTACAGGAAAAACAGGATGCGGAAGGCTATTTTCTGCTTCTGGCTCATTACAACGCCTGCATGTCATTGAGTTTCTTATAGTAGCCGCCAAGGGCGATGAGTTCTTCGTGGCGTCCGCGCTCCACGATGTGTCCTTCATGCATGACGATGATTTCATCGGCATTCTTGATGGTGGAGAGACGGTGGGCGATGGCGATGGTGGTGCGGCTGCTCATGAGCTTGTCCAGGGCGTCCTGCACCATACGTTCGCTCTCGGTATCAAGGGATGCGGTGGCCTCGTCCAGGATGAGGATGGGCGGATTCTTGAGGATGGCGCGGGCGATGGAAAGCCGCTGGCGCTGCCCGCCGGAGAGTTTGCTGCCGCGGTCGCCGATGTTGGTCTGGTAGCCGTCTTCCTTCTCCATGATGAAATCGTGGGCGTTGGCAATCTTGGCGGCGGCGATGACCTGTTCCTCGGTGGCGCCTTCGACGCCGAAGGCAATGTTGTTGAAGATGGTGTCGTTGAACAAGATGGGCTCCTGGTTCACATTGCCCATCAGGGCGCGGAGGTCTTTCACATTCACCTCGCGAAGGTCCTTCCCGTCTATGGTGATGCGGCCGCCGGTCACGTCCCAGAAACGGGGAATGAGGTCCACCAGGGTGGATTTGCCGGCGCCGGACTCACCCACGATGGCTATCATCTTGCCGCGGGGAATCTCCAGGTTCACATGGTCCAGGATCTGGCGGGAACCGTCGTAGGAGAAGGAGACGTCTTCCAGCCGGATGCTGTGCTCAAAAGCGGTGAGGGGCTTGGGCTGGGCGGGATCCTTGATGGGGTTCTCGGCCTCCAGCACCTTGTTGATGCGTTCCATGGAAGCCAGGCCCTTACGCACGCCGTATGCGGCGCGGGACAGTTCCTTGATGGGCTCGATGACGGAGTAGAGAATCACCAGGAAATAGATAAAGGTGGAGGCGTCCATGAAATTGCTCTGGCCGAAGAGGCCCTTGCCGTTGATGATCATGACGCCGCCTACGCAGAGCACGATCATGAGCATGACCGTGCCCAGGAACTCGCTCACGGGGTGTGCGGTCGCCTGCCGGGTGCTCACGCGGGCAATCTTGCGGCGCATGCGGTCCGTGATATCCTGGAAGCGGGCACGCATGGTCTTTTCGGCATTGAAGGCCTTGATGACGCGCAGGCCGCCCAGGGTTTCGTCCACCTGGCTCATGGTGTCCGACCACAGGGCCTGCGCCTCAAGCGAGCTGCGCTTGAGCTGCTTGCCGATGAGGCCCATCACCCATACGAAGGCCGGTGCGAACACAATGGTGAAGGCCATCATCTCCGGGCTCACCCAGGTGAGGAAGCCAAAGTAAATGACAATGAGGATGGGATCCTTGATGAGCATGGAAATGGATGCCAGGATGGAGTTTTCCACTTCCGACACGTCCCCGGTGATGCGGGCCACGATGTCGCCCTTCCGTTCCTCGGTGAAGAAGCCGATGGGCAGGCTTAGGATGCGGTTGTAGATGCGGCAACGGAGTTCCTTCACGATTCCCGTGGAGATGGGGATCATCACGGCGTTGGATCCGAAGTAGCAGCTGGTTTTGAGGGCAGTGAAGAAAATCATGATACCCGCCAGCATAAACAGGGTGGCGCCGGCTCCGTACGTGGCGGCGATATCCGACACGTAGTAGTAGAAGTTGTTGATGGCCTTGTCCTTGAAAGCCAGGTCGCTGTCCCAGGGAATGAACTCATAGACCGTGCTGTCCACCCTGAACAGGATATTGAGGATGGGCACCAGCAGGGCGAACGAGAAAATATTGAACACGGCGCTGAGAATGTTGAGCACGACGGCTCCCGCCAGATGTCCCTTATACGGAGCGGCATACTGCCGCATGATTTTCGTGAAGTCTTTTAACATAACTTGCAAAGATACGAAAAATCGGGCAAAAGCGATAGCCATCGGCCCTGCTTCGCAACTCCCTGTCTTTCAGACCGATACGCAACCACGGGTGCACCGTACGGTGCACCCGTGGAGTTATAAAGCGCTGAGGAGCAGCAACTTACGCACCAGCGAAAGTTACATGCGCTCAGGGAGGTCGATGCCCAGGAGGGCCATGGCGCTTCTGAGGACGCGGGCCATGAGGGCGATGAGGGCGAGGCGGTATTTGAGGACGGCCTCGTCGGATTCCTTCAGGATGGGAGTGTCGTGATAGTACTGGTTAAACTCCTTGGCCAGGTCGTAGGCGTAGTTGGCGATGACGGCAGGGCTCAGCGCGGCGCCGGCCTCGGCCACCTTGGCGGGATAGAGGCCCAGCAGCTTCACCAGACGCACTTCTTTGGCCGAGGGCTCGACGCCCAGGACATCGGCCGGGCCGAAGGACACGGTAGCCTTGCGCAGAATGCTGCAGATACGGGCGTGCGTGTACTGGATGAAGGGACCTGTGTTGCCGTTGAAGTCGATAGACTCCTTGGGGTTGAAGAGCATGGTCTTCTTGGGATCCACCTTGATGATGAAATACTTCAGGGCGCCCAGGCCGATCATGTGATACAGACGGTCCTTCTCCTCTTCGGACATATCGGCCAGCTTGCCGCTTTCCTCGGAGGTCTTTTTGGCTTCCTCGTACATGCTCTGGATGAGGTCGTCGGCATCGACGACTGTCCCCTCGCGGGATTTCATCTTGCCTTCCGGAAGCTCCACCATGCCGTAGGAGAGGTGGTAGATCTGGCTGGCCCAGTCAAAGCCCAGCTTGGCCAGGATGAGCTTGAGCACCTGGAAGTGGTAGTCCTGCTCATTACCCACCACATACACGTGGGAATCCAGATTGTAGTTAGCGAAGCGGCGCTCGGCGGTGCCCAGGTCCTGGGTGATATAGACGGAGGTTCCGTCTCCGCGGAGAACGAGCTTGCGGTCCAGGCCGTCGGCGGTGAGGTCGCACCATACGGAGCCGTCGGGATCTTTCACGAAGGCGCCCATATCCAGGCCCTTCTGGACCAATTCCTTACCCAGAAGGTAAGTATCGTGCTCATAGTCCACCTTGTCAAAGGAAATGCCCAGAGCCTTGTAGGTCTCGTCAAATCCCTTGAACACCCAGCCGTTCATCATGGTCCAGAGCTCCCGTACATGCGGGTCCCCGGCTTCCCAGTCCACCAGCATCTTGTGCACCTCGTCAATGATTTCCGGGTGCTCCTTTTCCATTTTGGCATAGGCCACATAGCAGTCTCCCACCAGGTGGTCGCCTTTCTTGCCGGTGCTTTCGGGGGTGGCGCCGTCAAACAGCTTCTCCCAGGCATACATGCTCTTGCAGATATGTACGCCGCGGTCATTCACCAGCGTTGCCTTGATGACCTCGTTGCCGCACGCCTTGAGGATGCGGGACACGCTGTCTCCCAAAAGATTATTACGGATATGGCCCAGGTGAAGGGGCTTGTTCGTGTTGGGGGAAGAGAACTCCACCATGATACGCTTGCCGGTGGAGGGCAGCTGGCCAAAGGCTTCGTCGGAAGCCATGGCCTGAAGACTCTCATTCCAGTAAACCGGCGAGAACGACAGGTTCAGGAAACCTTTCACGCTGTTAAAGGCCGATATCTCCGGCACATTGTCCACCAGCCACTGGCCGATGGCATTGCCGGTGGCGTCGGGAGCCTGACGGGTGATCTTCAGAAGAGGGAACGTGACCAGCGTGTAATCTCCCTCGAACTCCTTGCGGGTAACAGAAACCTGAAGTGACGTTTCCGCCACTTCAGTTCCATAGATTGCCAGAATGGCCGCTGCGGCCTTCTGCTGAATAAACTGCTCTGCGCTCATTATCCCAGGTAGCTCTTAAGAAGTTTGCTGCGGGACGGGCTCTTGAGACGGCGGATAGCCTTCTCCTTGATCTGGCGCACACGCTCGCGGGTGAGGCCGAAACGCTCGCCGATTTCCTCAAGCGTCATTTCCTGGCAGCCGATGCCGAAGAAACTCTTGATGATTTCACGCTCACGGTCCGTGAGGGTGCTCAGGGCGCGCTCGATTTCTGTATTGAGGCTTTCGTTTACCAGGCCACGGTCTGCGGACGGGGAGTCATCGTTGGGAATGACATCCAGCAGGCTGTTGTCCTCTCCTTCCACGAAGGGAGCGTCCACGCTGACGTGACGGGAGCCCACACGCAGGGTATCGGAAATCTTGTCCTTGGGGACGTCGATCATCTCGGAGAGTTCCTCGTTCGTAGGCTGGCGTTCGTTTTCCTGCTCAAAACGGGTGAGGGCCTTGTTGATCTTATTCAGGGAACCCACCTGGTTGAGGGGCAGACGGACGATACGGCTCTGCTCTGCGAGGGCCTGCAGAATGCTCTGGCGAATCCACCACACGGCGTAGGAGATGAACTTGAAACCACGGGTTTCATCGAACTTCTCGGCGGCTTTGATCAGACCCAGGTTGCCTTCGTTGATAAGGTCCGGAAGACTGAGACCCTGGTTCTGGTACTGCTTGGCCACGGACACCACGAAACGCAGATTTGCGCGGGTAAGTTTCTCAAGGGCTTCCTGGTCTCCTTTACGGATCCTCTGTGCCAGTTCCACTTCTTCGTCCGGGGTGACCAGCTCTTCGCGGCCGATCTCCTGCAGGTACTTGTCCAGCGACGCGCTTTCGCGGTTGGTGATGGACTTGGTAATTTTTAATTGCCTCATTCGTTTAACGGTTACGGTTTCTTTCTACTTACTTGCCGAAGCCGAAGTAGAAAGTCCGTCCGTTTTGATCCACACCCTCCACATAGATGGCGCGGGTTGCTTTCTTCGCCTTGGCAACGACATCTTCGGGTTTTGAAACGGGTTCGCCGTTCACGTACAGGATGATACTCCCCTGCTGGGCTCCGGCTTCCATCATTTTGCCGCTGGCCAGGGAGACAATCTCCACACCGCCTTTGAGGCCTCTGGTCTTCAGCGTTTCGGGGCTGACTGCCTTAAGCCGGGCGCCATAGAATGCAATGGTGCCATCTACATCCGTTTCGCCGTTTTGCAGGGCAGAGCTCTGGAACGTAACCGTGGCCTGCTGCTGCTTGCCGTTGCGGATGAAGGTGATGACTGCTTTGTCTCCGGGGTGATAACTGCCCACCTTGGCCTGCACCGAAGAAGCGTCCGTAATCTTCTGACCGTCAATGGAGATGATGACGTCGTTCTTCTTGAGGCCGGCCTTTTCGGCGGCACTTCCCTTCAAAACCTCGTTAATATATACGCCGGACACGGCGGAAAGTTTCATTTCATCGGCAAACTTTTTATCGACGGAACCCATCGAAATGCCAAGGACAGCGCGCTTTACGCTGCCGAAGTCCATGAGGTCCTCGGCCACACGCTTGACGATGTTCACGGGGACGGCGAAGGAGTAGCCGGTATAGGAACCCGTCTGGGAAACGATGGCGGTGTTGATACCCACCAGTTCGCCCTTCTTGTTCACCAGGGCGCCACCGGAGTTGCCGGGGTTCACCGCCGCATCCGTCTGGATGAAGGACTCGATCTTGAACTCACCGGAATAGTCGGGCATGCTGCGGCCCTTGGCGCTGACGATGCCGGCGGTGATCGTGGAGCGCAGCTGCGCGCCCAGAGGTGAGCCGATGGCCAGCACCCACTCTCCCAGGCGCAGTTTGTCGGAGTCCCCCATCGGGATGGTGGGAAGGCCGGCGGCGTCCACCTTGATGATGGCGACATCCGTTACAGGGTCCGTACCCACGACGGTAGCTTCGTACTGCTGGTTGTTATTGAGCGTAACCTGGATGCTGGTAGCGCCGGAGACAACATGGTTGTTGGTCACGATATAGCCGTCCGGGCGGATGATGACACCGCTGCCGCTGCCTTTCTGCTCGCGGGACTGCGGCTTGGCGTATTCATCGCCGAAGAAGAAGCGGAAGAAGGGATCGTTCAGCTGATACTGCTGACGGACGGTCACCTCCACGTAAACGACAGCTTCCACGGCGCTCTCCGCCGCATAAGTGAAATCCGGGTAATCGCTTTCTGCCAAATTGACAGTCCGGTATTCTACCGTATTGCCTTCTGCATCTTTGACCTGCTGGGCCGGAACCAGCTCGGGAACGGTAGCTCTCACCACTGCGTAGGCGGCAATTCCACCTGCCAGTACCGAGAGCATAACGGTCATAAATCCTCTTTTCATACTATATAGGTTTTAATTTTTTTCCGGGCGGGATAAGTTTCAAAACCTATGCCAACCATTCTACAGCCGGCAGGACAAGGATAATTGCGAAATCTTTCGTAATTTTGTAAGCTATGGTTCCGGAACTGGTGGAAAAATACATTTTCATGGTGCAGACCTTCGTGGAAGCGGGGGATGCAGGCCTTACCTGGCCCCAGTTCCAGAGCCGTTGGGAGTCCCGCTACGGGACTGTCTATCCGCGCAGGAGCTTTGTCAATCACCGGGCGGCGGTGGAAGAAGTGTTCGGGGTGGCCATCACCTGCGACCGCAGCACCAACCGCTACCGGATAGACCGGGGAGAAAGCGCGGTGGACAAGCGCGAAGCCGTGGACTATCTTATCAATACTTTTACCGTCAACAGCCTGCTCACCCTGGGGAAGGAGCGCCTGAGCGGACGCGTGGCCGTAGAGGATGTCCCCTCCGGCCAGAAGTGGCTCACCGTGGCCATGCAGGCCATGCTGGACAACGCCGTCCTCCGGATTGAATACCGGAAATACCTCTCCCGGGAAACAGACGCCAGGACCATCCGGCCGTATGCCGTGAAGGAGTTTGAAAAACGCTGGTATCTGGTGGCCTGGAGTGAGGAAGCCGGGCAGCTGCGCACCTATGCGCTGGACCGCATCAAGGCCCTGGAACGCACGGGAGGCAGCTTCAAGATGCCCCGGGACTTCGACGTGGATGAACTCTTCCGGGACAGCTACGGCATTTATCTGCCGGAAGGGGAAACGCCGGTGCTGGTCAAGCTCCGGGCGACGGAGCGTGAATCGGCCTATCTGCAGGATCTGCCGCTGCACCCGAGCCAGGTGTCCATCGGCCCGAATCTCTTTGCGCTCCGCGTCATTCCCAACCCCAACTTCCTGATGGAGCTTTGCAAACGGGCCGACCGGCTGGAAGTGCTGGAACCTGCGGAGCTGCGCGAGGCTGTCCGGCAAGCATTGAACAACGCAATTCAATTATATGAAAACTAACATCTTTGCGACGGCGGCGGCTGCGCTCGCCCTCGTCGCCTGCTCGAGCAACGAAATGAAACCGCAGAAAGGCTACATCGGCCCCTCCGATCTCCAGATTACGGACGGGCACATGACTCCGGAGGTTCTCCTCTCCCTGGGACGCCTGTCCGACCCTCAGCTCTCCCCCGACGGCAAGACCATCCTCTACGGAGTGAGCTACACGGACATCGCCGCCAACCGCAGCGTCCGCAACCTTTTCACCATCCCCGTGACGGGCGGAGACCCTACCCAGCTCACCATGGACGGGAAGAGCATCGCATCGGCCCGGTGGAGCAAGGACGGGAAGAGCATCTTCTTCCTGCAGGGCGGCCAGCTTTACAAGGCGGCCTACAATGACGGAAAACTGGGCAAGCGCACGCAGCTCACGGACGTGGAGAAAGGCATCGACGACTACCTCCTCTCCCCCGACGAATCCCAGCTGCTGTACGTCTCCACGGTACACAGCGCCGTGGAAGTGCCCTCCGACACGGACCCTGCCCTGGACAAGGCCGAGGCCTACGCCACCGAGGACCTGATGTACCGCCACTGGGACCATTGGCGCACGGACATCAACCACACCTTCCTGGCTACGCTGGGCAACGGCGTGGTGAAAGAAGGCCTGGACATCCTGGACGGCGAGCTCTTTGAACTGCCCAACGGCCCCTTCGGGGATATCGCGGACCTCTCCTGGAGCCCCGACGGCCGATACATCGCCTACAGCTGCAAGAAGCTCACCGGCAAGCAGTACGCCTTCTCCACCAATACCTGCATCTACATCTACTGCCCCCTCACCGGCGAGACTTCTCAGGTTACGTTTGCAGGCGGATATGACACGCATCCCGTATGGAGCCCGGACGGCAGCCGTCTGCTGTGGCTTTCCATGGAGCGCGACGGCTATGAGGCCGACAAAGTGCGCCTGATGATGGGCGAGGTCGCATACGAAGAGGAAGGGGAAGGCCAGAGCGCCAATCCCCTCGTGACCGATATCTGCGACCTCTCCGCTTCCTTCAAGTACAACGTGGATGGTCCCGTATGGGCGGCCGACGGCCAGTCCATCTTCTTTGCCGCCCTGGCCGAGGGTATCCAGGGGATCTTCAATGTCATTCCCGGCCAGGAGCCTGTGCGCCTCACGTCCGACACCCTCTGGTTCGACTTCGGCTCCCCGTTCGGCGTCCTGCAGGACGGAACGCTCCTTACCACCTACGCTTCCATGGACTTCCCCACGGAGCTGGTGGCCGTGACCGACAATTCCGTAAAGCAGCTCACCTACGAGAACGAGCACCTGCTGAACCAGCTGGACAAACACGAGACCGAGGCCCGATGGCTCACGACTGTGGACGGCCAGAAGATGCTCACCTGGGTGCTGTATCCCCCGAAATTCGACGCTTCCAAGACATACCCCGCCATTGAGATCTGCCTGGGCGGCCCCCAGGGCACGCTTTCGCAGGGTTGGAGTTACCGCTGGAACTACATGCTCATGGCCCATCAGGGTTATGTGGTGGTCCTTCCCAACCGCCGCGGAACCACGGCATTCGGCCAGCCCTGGTGCGAGCAGATTTCCGGAGACTACATCGGCCTGAACATGCAGGACTATCTCACCGCGGCGCGGAATATCAAGGCCGAGCCGTATGTTTCCGGCGTGGCTGCCTGCGGCGCCTCCTATGGCGGCTACAGCGTTTATTACCTGGCCGGTATCCACAAGGATGTGTACGACTGCTTCATCGCCCATGCCGGCATCTTCAACGAGGAGCACATGTACATGACCACCGAGGAAATGTGGTTCCCCAACTGGGACAATGGCGGAATCCCCATGGAATACGCCTATGAGGAAGGCCAGACAGGTCCCGCCGCGGACGGCATCACATTCGGCGGCCTCAAGCAGCCCGGCTCTCCCTGGAGCAAGAAGGCCGAGGCCATCCGCCACTACGCCAACTCTCCCCATAAACTGGTCCGTAACTGGCATACGCCCATCCTCTGCATCCATGGCGGTTCCGACTTCCGTGTCCCTTACGACGAGGGCATGGCCGCCTTCAATGCCGCCCAGATGATGGGTGTTCCCTCCAAACTGATTGTATTCCCCGGAGAGAACCACTGGATCCTGAAGCCCCAGAACGCCCTCTACTGGCACCGCTCCTACTTCGACTGGCTCGACCGCTGGATGAAGTAAATGTTTTGATACTTGTTTTTGTTTTGCCCGGCCCATGGTCGGGCTTTTTTGTCAATTTCTCCGGCCATCGCAACGCCAGCGCGCAGCATCATGCCGTCTCCAGCACCCCGCCAGGACCAAAATCGCCATTTTTGGTCCTGGCGAATTCGATTTGTGTCTGGCGAAGACCAAAATCGCCGTTTTTGGTCCTGACCAGATTACCTTTTTCGAAAGCCGTAGTCCTTGGAGTTGATGGCTTGCCGGATAATGTATTCGGAGATGTAGAGTATCCTGGCCAGCAGATGGGTTGGAATGTGATACTTGTCATCGGCCTGCACGGCAAGACGACATTTCTCTTCCGGGGTCAGGTGATAGAGGCGTTTTTGAGGGAACAGCACGTCACACAGGCGTGACAGGACATCCTTCACCTCCGGTTCGGACCATTCCATCGTTTCGCCGGTGGATTCGGAAATGCGGACGAAAGATTCGTAGTCTTTCACCATGGCGGTCATGAAGTCTTTGACCGTGGGAAACAAGTCAAGGATTCGCCTCACATCAACATAGTTGGACGGAAGTATTCCCAGGACGGGATGGACTACCCATTCTTCCGGCAGGGGAATGCGCGAACCGATTCTTCGCTCCAACCATCTGACCTTCATGTCTTTAACTCTTGTACCGGTAATCACCTCCGCAAGTTGATTGTAAACCAGATAGCCGGTTCCCCACATGTGGCCACAGGGCGTGCATACCCCCTTCTCATACTTGTTGCGCATGAGGTAAATAATGTGACGGCGAAGGGAATGGTCGTCTTCGATGGGAATTAGTTTGAATCCATAATCTGGCGGCAAGGGCGGATATCCGTCCGCTTTCAGCTTTTTATTGATTCTCTTGACCAGATAATAATAACAATCAAGACACTGCTGACCGGTTCCGGTCAACAGCATGTGAACATGGTTCGGCATGAGTTCGAACGAACAAACCTTCACGCCGAATTTAAGTGTCATTAGAGCAATAGTCGCCATACCAAAGGCATATTGCTCTGCAGTGTGGAATAGTTTTCCTTCCGACCACCCGTTTGTACACAGGTGGTAGTCCCCTAAGGGCATGGAGCGGTGCTCCTCAATTTGTTTAATATTCATTGGGCACAAAAAAGTGCTCTTCTTCTTCTGCGCCTACTCACAACAAATATGTGAATATAAATCCGTCTATCAAAGACTTTTGATAAAAAGTTGGTCCTCCATATTCTGGTCAGGACCAAAATCGCCATTTTTGGTCTTGGCGAATTCGATTTGTGTCTGGCGAAGACCAAAATCGCCATTTTTGGTCCTGACCAGAAAGAGGCGAGCCGATGGGAGCGATGGCGCGGGCCGAGGGCGGGGCCGATGGGGGGGGCGTCAGGAAATCCGGGAGTAATCCTTCGTTTGATATTTGTCCCGCTGGAGTTCATGCGCGAGCGGGGCGTTGACAGGTTCCGACAAAGCAGGGTCCCGGTCCAGGATGTGCTGTGCATAGCCGCGGGCGTCATTGAGGATGAGACCGTCCTTGGCCAGGGAGGCAATGTTCAGGGAAATGGGCAGACCGCTCTGCATGGTGCCTTCGAGGTCTCCGGGACCACGGAGCTTCATGTCTTCCTCGGCCAGTTCGAATCCGTTCTCCGTAGAGACCAGGAGATCCAGGCGCTTCTGACTTTCCTTGGAAACCTTGGTCCCCTTCATGAGGATGCAATAGGAGCGTTCCGCGCCTCGTCCCACACGTCCGCGCAACTGATGCAACTGGCTGAGACCGAAGCGCTCGGCACTCTCGATCACCATCACGGAGGCATTGGGCACGTCCACGCCCACTTCGATCACCGTAGTGGAGACCAGGATGTTGGCGCGCCCGGCCACGAAAGCATCCATGTTGAACGCCTTCTCCTGGGCACTCTGCTGCCCGTGCACGATGGCAACCTTGTATTGCGGTAGCGGGAAAGCCTTGACGATTTCCTCGTACCCCAGTTCCAGGTTCTTGTAATCCAGTTTTTCGCTCTCGAAGATGAGCGGATACACGATAAACGCCTGCCGGCCCTTGGCAATCTCGTCGCGGATGAAGTTGTGCATCGCGTGACGCTTGCCTTCTCCTACGCAGAGGGTGGTGACGGGTTTTCGGCCCGGAGGCATCTCGTCGATCACGGAGACGTCGAGGTCTCCGTACAGGGTCATGGCAAGGGTTCGCGGGATGGGCGTCGCCGTCATCACCAGTACGTGCGGGGGAATCTGCCGATACCCCTTGTTCCACAGCCGGGCCCGCTGGTCCACGCCGAAGCGGTGCTGCTCGTCGATGATGGCCAGCCCCAACGCCCAGAAATTCACCGTATCCTCGATGAGCGCATGCGTGCCGATAAGTATGCCGATGCTTCCGTCTTCCAGCCCGGCGTGAATCTCCCTCCGCTGCGCCGCGGTGGTGGTGCCGGTGAGAAGGGCTGCTTTCACGCCCGTAGGCCTGAGGTATTTGGATATATTCGCAAAATGCTGCTGGGCCAGGACTTCGGTGGGAGCCATGATGCAGGCCTGATAGCCGTTGCCCACGGCGAGGAGGGCGCTCAGGACGGCGACCATGGTTTTGCCGGAGCCCACGTCTCCCTGCAACAGACGGTTCATCTGGTGCCCGCTGCGCATATCTTCCCGGATCTCCCGGATCACGCGTTTCTGGGCACCGGTGAGGTCATAGGGCAGGGACTTGTAACAGGCGTTGAAGGCATCCCCGACCACATCCATCTTCAGGCCCACGGCGTTGCGGCTGCGGACGTATTTCTGCTTGAGAAGGGAAAGTTGCAGCAGGAACAGTTCCTCGAACTTGAGCCGATAGGATGCCTTGGCCAGGGCGTTCTGGTCCACCGGGAAATGGATTTGTCTCAACGCGAATGTGAGAGGAACCAGGCCCTTTTCCTTTAATATATAATCCGGAAGGGTCTCCTGCACGACGGGAAGGACCTCCTGCAGGGCGGTGCCCATCATGCGCAACATTACTTTACCCGTGATGCCGGAGTTTTTCAATTTCTCTGTCGAGGGATAAACGCCCGTGAGCACGCCGCTGTTGCTGTTGTCCGGGGCGTCCACCTCCGGGTGCACCATGTTGAGACGATTGTTGAAGACGGAAGGTTTCCCGAAGAAAATGAACGTGGAACCGGGCCTGAGCCTCTCATACATCCACTTCACGCCCTTGAAGAAAACCGCTTCCATCTCCCCGGAATCATCGGCCACCATGACGCTCATGCGGCTCACGACATTGAATTTGAGTTTCTCGGGGGGAAGTTCGGCACCGTTCTTGGCGAAGAGGCGGACCTTGGTAACCATGGCTTTCACCTGCACCTGGGCCAGGTCCGGATGGATGTCCGCGATGCGGACGACCGTGCTTCGGTCGATATAGCGGAACGGATACAGATGCACCAGGTCTCCCACCGTAACGATGCCCAACTCTTTTTGAAGGAGTTCGGCCCGTTTGGGACCCACCCCGGGCAAATACTGTATGCTCGTTTCCAATGTCATATCTCCACAAAATTACGAAAGTTTTCGCAATAATCCTTGCCCCGCGCCCCGGTCTATGCCCCCACCATCGCCCACCCATTCTGGCCAGGACCAAAAATGGCGATTTCGGTCTTCGCCAGACACAAATCGAACTCGCCAAGACCAAAAATGGCGATTTTGGTCTTCGCCAGTTTAATGATCACAAACTAGAAGTGGAAAGAGAGGCCGGCGCCGAAGGAGAAGAACCAAGATAGCGGTTGGTCGAAAGTACTTCTGGGGTATTTGTAAAGATCCAGCACGCTATAGTGGACAGCCGGCATCAGTTTCAGTTCAAAACGCCAAATACTGAAGTTCATACTAACCCCGGCATCGAGCGTAAGAGAAAACGCCGATTTTGAAGAGGCGACCTCGGTAACATACCCGGGAGTGACGCCGGCCGAAAACTCCATCTGGTCATACAGGCCTAATAGAAATCCCCAGAAAGGACTCCCACCGTTGACGAACGACGCGGCGGAACTGTTTATCCCAGAATATAACTTATCCTCATCCGAATGAGACCGGGTCCTGTAAGTCAAAGCCAGAGGAAGGCCGATGGTGTTGTAGCGATCAGCCAGGGAAGAAGAATACTCCAGACCAGCCCGGAAGCCCAGCCCGCTGAAATAGCTATGGCCATAATACACCCCATAGTAGCTGTTGGCGCCAATGTTATCGTAGAGAGGAACATTGATACCGCCAGACACATAAACCTCCTGCGGATACTTCATCTGAGCCTGCGACGATTGAGCATGGAAAAGGCCGGCTGCGACGGCCATCAAAGCGACACAATAGAATAATCTTTTCATAGGTAATCAGAGTACAACGCCTTCCCCGTACACAAAACATGTACCAGCCAGACACAAACGCAAAATAATCGTTATATTTGCGGTATGAGAAAGATCGTTATGGCAATCGGCGCATTGATGGCGGCAGCTTGCGGACAGCCGTCACAGACCCTGTTTATCGGAACCTACACGGACGGCTTCTACGCCTATGATTACAAGAACGGAGAACAGATAGCCAAGGCGGAGATGCCAAATCCCTCTTTCCTGGCCATAGACGGAACGCACATCTATGCCGTGAGCGAGATGCCGGACGAGACCGCCTCCGTCTATGCCTGGCACTGGTGCGGAAACGGTTTTGAACTTATCAACAAAGAATTCACCGGACTGCCGCAAAACGGCGAAGACCCCTGCCACGTGGCGACGGACGGAATGCATCTGGCCGTTTCCAATTACAGCGGCGGTACGCTGGCCCTCTACACCCTTGACTCCCTGGGGAAAATCAATCCCCTGGACTCGCTCATCGTGAGCCGTACGGGCGGCCCGGACCAGAGCCGTCAGGACAAGCCGCACGTACACTGCGCCGCCTTCACCCCCGACGGCAGGCACATCCTTTTCAGTGAGTTCAGCGCCGATGCCATCGGAGAGATCACCCTCACCCCCACCGGCGTAACGGACCTGAGGACCGCCGCCGAGCTTCCGGCCGACTTCGGCCCCCGCCACCTCCTTTTTGACAAAAGCGGAAGCCACTTTTACGTCATCGGGGAGCTTTCCGGAGACATCGCCGTCTTCGACTACGCTGCCGGGAAACTCAGCCTGAAGCAGATCGTCAAGGCAGACCAGGCCGATGCCCGCGGCGCCGCCGACATCCACCTCTCCCCCGACGGAAAATACCTCTACGCCAGCCTCCGCCTCCGCAATGACGGCATCGCCGTCTTCGGGGTGGCCGATGACGGAACCCTCTCCTACAAAGGCTATCAGCTCACCGGTCCCCACCCGCGCAATTTCGCCGTAACGGACACCGAAGTGCTCGTAGCCTGCCGCGACAACGACTCCGTGGAAATCTACAGCCGGGACCGCAAAACCGGCCTTCTCCAGGACAGCGGGCGCCGCATAAATGTCCCCAAGCCGGTGTTCGTCGCCCTCCGCTAAAAAAAGTTTTGCATAGCGCGTAAAATTCCGTAAATTTGCGGGTAGTAGTGTATAAACCCCTTAACAATTATGGATGCTTTTACCCGCAATTACATTGAGGGTTTCATGGGACAGGTCATATCCCGAAACCCTGGAGAATCTGAGTTCCACCAGGCCGTCCGCGAGGTCGTGGAGAGCGTAGCCCCCTACATCACCGCAAACCCGCAGCTGATGGACCAGAAAATTCTGGAGCGCATCGTCGAGCCGGAGCGCATCATCATCTTCCGAGTCCCCTGGATGGACGACCGGGGAGAAGTTCACGTCAACCGCGGTTTCCGCGTACAGTGCAACAGCGCCATCGGCCCCTACAAAGGAGGCATCCGTTTCCACGCCAGCGTCAACCTCTCCATCATGAAGTTCCTGGCTTTCGAGCAAACCTTCAAGAACGCCCTGACCACCCTCCCCATGGGCGGTGCCAAGGGCGGTTCTGATTTTAATCCCCGCGGCAAATCCGACACCGAAGTCATGCGCTTCTGCCAGAGCTTCATGACGGAGCTGCAGCGCCACATCGGCGCAGACACCGACGTTCCCGCCGGCGACATCGGCGTGGGCGGCCGCGAAATCGGCTTCCTCTTCGGCCAGTACAAGCGCCTGAGAGACGAGTTCACCGGCACCCTCACCGGAAAAGGCCTCGCCTGGGGCGGCTCCCTGCTGCGTCCGGAGGCCACCGGCTACGGCCTGTGCTACTTCGCCGAGCAGATGCTCGCCACCCGCGGCGAAAGCTTCAAAGGCAAGAAAGTGAACATCTCCGGCGCCGGCAACGTGGCCCAGTACGCTGCCCAGAAAGCCATGCGCCTGGGCGCCACCGTCCAGACCCTCTCCGACTCCGACGGTTTCATCTACGATCCCGAGGGCCTCAACGAGGAGAAGATGGCCTACGTGCTGGAACTCAAGAACATCCGTCGCGGCCGCATCAAGGAATATGTCCAGAAATATCCGCAGGCCCAGTACTTCCCCGGCGAACGTCCCTGGAAGATCGCCTGCGACATTGCCCTCCCCTGCGCCACGCAGAACGAAATAGAAAAGGCCGATGCCGAGAACATCGTCAAGGGCGGCGCCATCTGCGTAGCGGAAGGTGCCAACATGCCCTCCACCCCGGAAGCCATCCACATCTTCCAGGGCGCCGGCCTGCTGTATTCCCCCGGTAAGGCCTCCAACGCCGGTGGCGTAGCCACCTCCGGACTGGAGATGAGCCAGAACTCCATGCGCCAGCACTGGACTGCCGAGGAAGTGGACCAGTACCTGCACCGCATCATGCAGGATATCCATTCCGCCTGCCTCAAATACGGAAAGGAGGAAGACGGCACCGTCAATTACGTCAAGGGCGCCAACCTGGCCGGATTCATCAAGGTCGCAGGCGCCATGTCAGACCAAGGACTCGTATGACCCCTACCACCCCGCTCATGGCCCGACGCATCCGCAGGATACTGCTGGTATGCAACAACTACGACAATTTCTCCCTCGAGGAAGACGGCCGCCTGGACATGCGTATCGCCCAGGAATACGCCGACCTCAACCTGAGCGGACCGCCCGTCTTCGAACGGGTGTCCTCTACGCTGGAAGCGCTGGAGAAGTCGGCGGCCGGTGAGCACTGGGACCTGGTCATCACCCTGTATAACGTGGGCGAAGTGGACGTGTTCGACTTCGCCGCCAGAATGAAGGAGGCGAACCCCGGCATGCCGGTGGTTCTCCTCACTTCTTTTTCCAAGGAGGTTTACCGGCAGCTGGAAAACCGGGACACCTCCGGCATGGACTATATCTTCAACTGGAACGGCAGCACGGACCTGATCATCGCCATCATCAAACTGCTGGAAGACAGCATGAACGCCCCGGCCGACATCCTGGAATCCGGCGTGCAGTGCATCCTGCTGGTGGAGGATTCCGTGCGTTACTATTCCACCTATCTCCCGCTGCTGTACAAGATGGTACTGCAGCAGAACGTAGCTTCCGTCAGGGACGCCCTCAACGAGGAGCAGATGATCTTCCGAAAGAGAGCCCGTCCGAAAATCCTGATGGCCACCAACTACGAGGATGCCGTAGCCCTGTACAACCGCTACAAGGGCAATCTGCTGGGCGTCATCTCGGATATCGGCTTCGTTCTGCACCGCGGAGACAAGCCCGCCACGGAAAAACTGGACGCCGGCGTGGACCTGTGCCAGCTCATCCGTTCCGAGCTCCCCAAAATGCCCATCCTCATGCAGAGCTCCCAGGAAAGCATGCGCAGCGTAGCCCAGGGGCTGCGCGCCGGCTTCCTCAAGAAAAGCTCCAAGACCCTTACCCACGACCTCTCCGAATACATCGGCCGGGAATTCGGCTTCGGAGATTTTGTCGCCCTGGACGAAAAGGGGCACGTCATCGCCCGCGCGAATGACCTGCAGGGGGCCGAGGAAATCATCGCCCGCCTCAAGGCCGACGACATAGACCGCCTGCGCAGCAAGAACTACGTTTCCCGCTGGATGCTGGCCCGAGGCCTCTTCGACGAAGGCAGCGTCATCAAGAAGACCAACTTCGAGAATGCCGAGACCTTCCGCCAGCACGCCGTCCAGAGCATCCACAGCTACCGGGTGCGGCAGAGCCTGGGCGTCGTGGCCCGTTTCAATCCCGAGACCTACAACGACACCATCTGGTTCTCCCGTATCGGCGAAGGCTCCCTGGGCGGAAAAGCCCGCGGCCTGGCGTTCCTCAACCACGTGCTGTACAAACACAACCTGTACGAGGAATGGGAAGGCGTAAAGCTCACCGTTCCCAGAACCCTGGTCATCGCCACCGAGTACTTCGACCGCTTCATCCTGGAGAACGGCCTGCAGTATGTCATCAACGCGGATATCACCGACGCCGAGATCCTCTCCGAGTTCGTCTCCTCCACCCTGCCGACAGACCTCACCGAGGCCCTCAGGGCATTTATCCGGGTGGTGAAGAAACCGCTGGCCGTACGCTCTTCCTCCAAGCTGGAAGACTCTTACTACCAGCCGTTTGCCGGCGTCTATTCCACCTACATGATTCCTTCGGTGGAGAACGAGGACCAGCAGCTGCGCCTTATCTCCAAAGCCATCAAGAGCGTATATGCGTCCGTGTACTTCGGCGCATCCAGAAGCTACATCACCGCCACGGCCAACGTCATCTCCGAGGAAAAAATGGCCATCATCCTCCAGGAGATGTGCGGCTCCGAGGACCAGGGGTACTTCTTCCCCACCCTGTCGGGCGTGGCGCGCAGCGTGAATTTCTATCCCATCGGCTATGAGAAGGCCGAGGAAGGAATCGTCAAACTGGCCTACGGCCTGGGCAAGTCGGTGGTCGATGGCGAGCAGGTGCTCCGCTTCTCCCCCGCCTATCCCAAGCACGTGCTGCAGACATCCACTCCGGACCTGGCCCTCCGCGAAACCCAGCAGGTGATGTACGCCATGAACCTGGCGCCGGAGAAATTCAAGACCTCGGTGGACGACGCCGTGAACCTGGAACGCATCCCCATCATGGACTGCGGCAAGTTCGGCTCCTTCGGGAAAGTCTGTTCCACCTTCGACTACGAGAACCAGCGCATCACGGACTCTCCCTTCGCCAAAGGGCCCAAGTTCGTGTCTTTCGCCCACATCCTCCGTTATAACACCTACCCGCTCACTTCCATCGTGAACAAGCTGCTGGAAATCTGCTGTACGGAGATGCAGTGCAGCGTAGAGCTGGAGTTCGCCGCCGACCTTTCCACCGGCATCTTCAACGCCCTGCAGATCCGCCCCATATCGGCCGACAGCCTGGACACCCAGGTGGACTGGACGCAGATAGACTGCTCCGGCGCCATGGTTCGCTCCGGCAGCGCGCTCGGCACCGGCTGGCTTGGCGACCTCCGCGACGTCGTGTACCTCAAGGCCGATGCCTTCGACAAGATGAAAACCCTGGAAATGGCCGCCCAGCTCAAGCAGCTGAACGCCCGCATGCAGAAAGAACACCGGCAGTACGTGCTTATCGGCTATGGCCGATGGGGATCCAGCATCCCCACCCTGGGCGTACCGGTGGCCTGGAGCGACATCTCCGAGGCCCGCGTGCTGGTGGAGTCATCCCTGCCCGAGTTCCGCGTGGACCCCAGCCAGGGCACGCATTTCTTCCAGAACCTGACTTCCTTCAACGCCGGATACGTGAACGTAGATCCCTACACCCGTCCCGGAGACGTCCTGGACCTGAGCGCCCTGGATGCAATGGAAGCCCTCGAAGAAACGGAGTTCCTGCGCCATGTACGCATGGAGCAGCCCCTTTCCGTATGCGTTGACGGCCGAACCGGCCAGGCGCTCATCAAGATTTGACAGCGCGGGCGACGTTGATTCCGTCCATCGCCGAAGAGACGATTCCCCCGGCATATCCGGCACCTTCCCCGCAGGGATAGAGGCCGGGCACATCCACATGTTCGAATGTTTCCGGATTACGGGGCAGGCGGATGGGTGAAGACGTGCGGGACTCCACGCCCAGCAGAAGGGCGTCGTTGGTGTAGTACCCATGCATGCTGCGGTCCACCTGCGGAAGGGCACGGCGCAGACGCATGGAGACATGCTCCGGCAGCAGCTCGTGCAGCGGGGCCGAAAGGGCGCCCGGATGATAGGAAGTCTTGGGAAGGTCCTTGGAAACGATGCCGCGGCAGAAGTCCTTCATACGCTGGGCCGGCGCGGTGAACGGATGTCTGGCGCCATGCTCCTGGGCCCACTTGTACATGGCCCGTTCCACATCCCGCTGGAAGTCCATCAGCGCAAAGGGACCCTGATACTCCGAAGGCTGGTCTCCCGGTTCGATCTGGACCACCACGCCGGAATTGGCCCACTTGGAATTACGGGCCGCATTGGACATGCCGTTGAGAACCACGGTGCCCTCCTCGGTGGAAGAGGGAACCAGGATGCCGCCCGGGCACATGCAGAAGGAAAACACGCCGCGCTCCTCCACCTGCTGGACAAAAGAGTACTCCGCCGTAGGCATGAACGGCTGGTATTTTCCATGGTAACGGATCTGGTTGATAAGCCACTGGGGATGCTCCACCCGGACACCCAGGGCAAAGCCCTTGGCTTCCAGCGCCCAGCCCCTGGCTGCAAACAGTTCGTACAGGTCACGGGCGGAGTGCCCGCAGGCAAGAATGACCTTGGAGGCCCTGTAAACCGTTTCCGAGCAGTGTACCTCGAACCCGCCGGCAACGGGGACGATGTCCGTTACACGGCTGTCAAAGTTGTATTCCCCGCCGTGCTCTTCGATGCAGCGGCGGATATTCTTCACCACCTCCGGAAGGCGGTCCGTGCCGATATGGGGATGTGCGTCAATGAGGATGTCCTCGCTGGCGCCGAAGGCCACCAGCTGATGCAGCACCTCGCGGATGTCTCCTCGCTTGGAGGAACGCGTATAGAGCTTGCCGTCACTGAATGCCCCGGCTCCGCCCTCTCCGTAGCAGTAGTTGGAATCCGGATCCAGGATCCCGTCGAGGGAAAGCCTGGCCATGTCCACCTTACGGCGTTCCACGTCCTTTCCGCGTTCCAGCACCACGGGTTTGAGACCGCACTGGAGCAGCGTAAGGGCGGCGAACATGCCGGCGGGACCGGCGCCGATGACAATAACCGGTGCGGCCTGGCGGACATCCTGGTAAGGAGGGATGGTGAATTGTTCCAGCTTTTCCGAGCTGCGGCAGGCCTGTACGCGATAACGGTACAGGATTTCCTGGCGGGCATCGATGCTGCGGCGAACCACGCGTACCTCGCCCACCATTTCCGGGCGGACGCCCAGCGCCTTGGCGGCAGCTTCCCGTAACTGACTTTCAGTTAGCTCTTTACCTATTTTCTGTGCAATCTCGAATTCCTTCATATCGGGGCAAAAGTAGCAATAATCGGGATAATATCCTAAAAATTGTTAACTTTGTAAAATATACATTTTACAAGCATACATGGCAGATATCATACTCGGAATCGAATCCTCCTGCGACGACACATCGGCGGCCGTAATCTGCGACGGCGTCCTGCTGTCCAACGTGATCGCATCGCAACAAGTGCATAAAGACTTTGGCGGCGTGGTGCCGGAACTGGCATCCCGTGCGCATGAACAGAACATCGTACCGGTGGTCTCGGAAGCCCTGAAACGGGCCGGCGTCAAGCCCGAAGACCTCACGGCCATCGCATTCACCCGCGGTCCCGGCCTGCTGGGCTCGCTCCTGGTGGGCACCTCCTTCGCCAAGGCCCTGTCCCTTTCCCTGGACATTCCCATGGTCATGGTGAATCACCTGCAGGGACATATCCTCGCCAACTTCATCCGGCAGAAAGACGTCCCCGTAAGGGAGCCGGCCTTCCCGTACCTGTGCCTGCTGGTTTCCGGCGGCAATTCCCAGATCGTGAAAGTGAACAGTCCCCTGGATTATGAAATCCTGGGCCAGACCATAGACGACGCCGTTGGAGAGGCCTTCGACAAATGCTCCAAGATGCTGGGCCTGGGTTATCCCGGAGGTCCCGTCATCGACCGCCTGGCCAAGCTCGGGAACCCGGACCGTTTCCAGTTCGCCAAGCCCAACATCCCGGGCCTGGACTACAGCTTCAGCGGCGTCAAGACTTCCCTGCTGTACTTCGTCAGGGACGAAATGGCCAAAGACCCCGACTTCCTGGAAAAGAACAAGGAGGACATCTGCGCCAGCTTCCAGAAAACCCTCATCGACGTACTCATGGGCAAGCTCATCCGGGCCGCCAAGGAAACCCGTATCCGGGAAATCACCATCGGCGGCGGCGTGAGCGCCAACAGCGGCCTGCGCAACCGCATCCTCGAAGAGGGCGAAAAACGTCACTGGAACACATATCTTCCGGAATTCAAATTCACCACGGACAACGCCGCCATGATTGCCGTCGCCGGCTGGTTCCAGTACAAGGCCGGCGTACGCACGCCGCTGGACATCGCTCCCGTCTCCCGCATGGCAGATTTTTAATTCCGCGTGAAAAAAGCCGTCCGCATAACCGCCTGGATCCTGGGCCTGCTCCTCCTGCTGCAAGTGGGAGGAATGGTCCTGCTGCAGTCCTCCCGCGTACAGACTTACCTGGGCAGGAAGGTTATCGGAATGTTGCAGGACCGTATGGACGCGGAAATCACGTTCCAATCGGCCACCGTCCGTCCCTTCGACGCCATCGTCCTGGACGGAGTCCTGGTCAAGGACCTCGCCCCCACGGTAGAAGGCATGGACACCCTGCTCTACGTGCGGCACCTGAGCGCCCGCTTCTCCATTCTGGGTTACTTCCGCGGAGAGCAGGTCAGCGTGAGCCGCGCCCATCTGGACGGAGGGTGCTTCAACCTGGTCATAGAGCCGGACCCCCAGCGTCCCGACCACGTTTCCACCAACCTCCAGCGCATCTTCCGCATGGAGCATAAGGACACGGACCAGACTCCGGAGTATCACTGGGGAAATATCCTGGAGGCCCGCAGGCTGGAGGTAAGCGACGTACACTTCCGCATGGAAAACCTTGTCGCCGCCGCCCGGTACGCAGAGAGGGGCTACGTGGTCCCGGAAGGCACCATCGACTGGAACCACCTGAACCTCGTCCTGGAGCACATCAAGGTGAACCATCTCCGCCTTTCCGACGACCTCATCACCGCCTCCGTGCAGGATTTCAATATCCAGGAACTTGAGACGCGGCTGCGCCTGGAGAACCTGAGCGCCAGGAAAGTGCGCGTGGGCAAGGGCAACGTCCACCTCGAGGACTTCCTGGCCCAGCTCGACCCCCTCACCTACCTGGACATTCCCAGCCTGGACATGGACGGCGCCCTGGATGAGTATGACGATTTCGTCGAAAACGTCTGCCTGGACATTGTCCTGAAGGAAGGTACCTTCGTGGACATGCAGACCATCAGCCACTTCGCGCCGCACATGGAGGACATGTGCTTCCGGGGCCGCATCAAAGGCCACCTGAAGGGCACCGTGAGCGACTTCACGCTCTCCGACATAGCCGTCGAGGACCTGGACCGGGATGTCACCCTCCGCACCAGCGGCCGCATGGCCGGCCTGCCGGACGCGGAAACCACCCGCCTGGACTTCCAGATCCGGGAGTTCAGCTTCGGGCTCAAAGACCTGGCCGGGTTCATCGGCACATGGGCCCCCGACACACGGCTGGACATGGACCGCATGGCCCCCGGCGAACGTTTCACCCTCACGGGAAGCGTCAACGGGACGCTCAACCGCATGAGCTGCGTCGCGGACATCGGATCGGACATCGGATCGGCCCGGGCCGATATCACCCTGGACAACGTCATCGATCGCCGGCCCATTTCCATCGGCGGAAAAGTAGAGACGCAGGGCCTGCACCTGGGACGCATCCTGGGCAACAAGGACCTGGGTGCGGTCACGGTGGCCACCCGTCTCGCCGCCACCTTCGCGCCGGGCAATCCCCGCATCGAGATTGACAGCCTGGGCATCCACCGCCTCCACGCCCTGGGCTACGACTACAGCGGCATCACCGCCCGCGGTCACTACCAGCACAACGACTACGACCTCCACCTGCGCTCCACGGACCCGAACCTCCAGCTGCAGGCCGACGGCACCTACGCCGAGACCTCCCGTCGCGACGGCACCCTGGAAGCCTCCCTGCACCTGGCCCATGCCAACCTCCAGGCGCTGAACCTGGACAGGCGCGGCCGTTCGCAGATAGCCCTGGACATGCAGGCCGATGTCGTCCGCACGGACGGACATGCCACCGGAAGGATTTCCACCTCCAATACAGTCCTGGAGAACGGGGAAGGCATCCACCGCATCCCGGACATCAACCTTGACATCGACGAGACGGACAGCCTCCATCTCCTCGCCCTGCGGAGCGGCCTCCTGGAAGCCGACTACAAGGGAGACCGTCCCGTCACCGAATTCATCGCCGAGCTCGGGAACCTCGTCCTCGGAAAGGACCTCGCGGCCCTAGCCTCCGAAAAATCCGAACCTTATAGCGGCGCCACGTATATGGCCGATATCCGCACCCTGCGCCTGCAGGAACTGCTGGCCTTCGTCGCTCCCGGCGTCTATGTGGAGAGCGGCACCGGCGTCCACATTTCCGTAAGCCCGGAAGGCCTGTTCGACGCAGACCTCACCTCCGGCCGCCTGGCACTGCGCGAGCAGTACATCAAGGACCTGAAGCTGCACGCCGGGAACCGGGATTCCCTCAGCGCAGAGGTCACCAGTTCCGTCGTCTCCCTCTCGGCCGGCACGCATCTGGACAACAACCGGCTGGTCTTCTCCGCCCTGGACAACCGGGTGGGGCTGGGATACACCTTCAACAACGAGTCCGACGACACCCATGCGTCCCTCAACGTGTCCGGCCTGCTGGGCCGTGCAGGAAAAGACCTCTGCATCACGGGGCGCGCCCTGCCTTCCGACATCTCCTACAAGGGAGAAAGCTGGGAGCTGGGCTCCGGAGACATCACCTGGTGCGGCGGCAGCCTCACCGTGGACAGGCTCCTGGCCCGCCACGGCAGCGAACGGCTGCTGGTGGAAGGCGGCTATTCCAGCGTAAGGCCGGATTCCCTGTCTTTCACCATGGACCAGTTCGACATCGGCCTGGTGAACACCATCGCGGGAGACCGCATTCCCCGGCTGCAGGGACGCGCTACGGGACGGGCACTGCTGGTTTCCTCGGCATCGGCCCGGACGGGTCTTCTGGCGGGGATCGTCTGCGACTCCACGGCCATCGCCGGCCGCAGGCTGGGCCAGCTCACCCTTAACAGCGTCTGGGACGACGAACATCAGCGCTTCAGCGCCCGGCTTCACAACATGCTGGACGGGCATAGCAGCATCCAGGCCGATGCCTTCCTGGTCCCCTCGACGGACCAGCTCCAGGCATCCATGCTGCTGGACCGCTTCGAACTGGGATACGCCGAGCATTACCTGAACTCCATCTTCCATGAATTCAGCGGCTCCCTTTCCGGAGAAATCCGTCTGGACGGGAAGACGAAAGACATACGCCTGAGCAGCCAGGACCTCTGGCTGGACGACGGCAGGCTCACGCTGGACTTCACCCGCGTGCCCTACCAGGTGAACGGTCCCCTTTCCCTGGACCGCCGGGGACTGCACTTCAACGACATGTATGTTACGGACGGAGAAGGAGGTACGGGTAGCGTCACGGGCGGCATCTACCTGAACCTTTCCCGGCTGGACGACATCCGCATGGACACGCATGTGAGCATCCGCAACATGCGCGCGCTCGCCCTCCCCCGCGGGGTGAACCCCCTGGCCTTCGGCGACGTTTACGCCACCGGCAACGTGGACATCACGGGGCCCATGAACAAACTCACGCTCGCCATCGACGCCACCTGTTCCAAGGCCAGCGAGTTCCATCTGCCGCTGGGTTCCGCATCCGCCGGCAGCTCCCGCGAACTGCTCACCTTCAAGGATGCAGCTTCCGGACAGGAGGAAGACCCGTATGAGCAGATGATGGCCGGCACGCGCCAGACCCTCAAGCAGCTGAACGACTTCCGCTTCACCGCCCGCATCAAGGCTACGCCGGACCTGCGCGTGTACATCGACATCGGCGACGACAATTCGCTCAACGCCGTGGGCAGCGGTATCATCGACCTGGAATCCCGGTCGGCCCAGGACAGCTTTACCCTGGGAGGCGACTACACCATCCAGGACGGCAACTTCCACTTCAGCGCCCTGAACCTCGTTTCCCGCAACTTCACCATCCAGGACGGCAGTTCCATCCGCTTCAACGGAGACATCTGGGACACAGACCTGAACGTGATGGGCCGCTATACCACCAAGGCCAACCTGTCCAACCTGCTCACCTCCTATGACGAGGAAAGTAGCGCGGGCGTCAGTTCCCGCCACACCGTGTACTGCGGCATCAACATCTCCGGCAAGATCCGTAATCCGGAGGTTGATTTCGACATCGAAGTGCCGGACCTGAACCCCCGTGTCCAGGCCGAGGTGGAGAGCGCCCTCAATTCGGAGGACAAGATCCAGAAGCAGTTCGTGTATCTGCTCATCGCCGGCAACTTCCTGCCCACGGAAGAGTCCGGGGTCACCTCCAGCGGCTCCGACGTGCTGCTGTCCAACGTCACCTCCATCATGACAGGCCAGCTTAACAACATCTTCCAGAAATTGGACATCCCGCTGGACCTGGGCCTGAACTACCAGACCACCCAGACAGGCAGGGACCTGTTTGACGTGGCCGTCAGCACGCAGCTGTTCAACAAACGCGTCATCGTGAACGGAACGGTGGGCAACAAGCAGCTGGTGGGCGGAGCCACCACCAACGAGGTGGCCGGAGACCTGGATATCGAAATCAAGCTGAACCGGAGCGGCACGCTGCGCCTGAGCCTGTTCTCCCATTCGGCCGACGACTATAACTACTACATCGACAACAGCCAGCGCAACGGCGGCGGTATCGCCTACCAGCGGGAGTTCAACTCCTTCGGGCAGTTCTTCCGCGAAATCTTCGCCACCCGCAGGGAACGGCAGGCCATGGCCCAGGAGGCGGCTCGCCGGCAGCAGGAAAGCGTCGTGCTGCAGATCGACACAAGCGGAAAATCGAATACAGTCCATGAAATACGGTAAACTCTATCTGATCCCCACGCCTCTGGGGGAGGGAAATCCGGCCGATGTGCTGCCCGCCTCCGTCCTCGCCGTCCTGCCCACGCTGGACCGCTTTGTCGTGGAAGAGACGCGTACCGCGCGCCGCTTCCTGTCATCGGCAGGACTGAAGGGCCACATCGGGGAACTGGAGTTCCACGAGCTCAACGAGCACACCGCCCCCGCCCAGGTGGAGGCCTTCCTTCCCCTGTTTGCCGACGGCCACTCCGTAGGTCTCCTCTCCGAGGCCGGCCTCCCCGCCGTGGCAGACCCGGGCGCGCTGCTGGTTGCGCTTTGCCATCGGCATGGCATCGAAGTGGTTCCTCTGGTGGGTCCGTCCTCGCTGATGATGGCGCTCATGGGCTCCGGCCTCAACGGCCAGTCCTTCGCCTTCGTGGGATACATCCCCGCCAAGACGGAGGAGCGCCGCGCGGCCCTTCGTACCCTGGAAAAGAGGTCGGCCGCCGCCCGCCAGACCCAGATCCTCATCGAAACCCCTTACAGGAACGACTCCCTCTTCGCAGACATGCTGCAAAGCCTCTCCGCCAACACGAAGCTGTGCGTTGCCGCGAACCTCACCTGTGAAGACCAGTTCATCTGCACCCGTCGCATCGCCGAGTGGAAGCAGCATCCCGTCACCATCGGGAAACGTCCCTGTGTATTTGTCATTCTGAGCGAAGCGAAGAATCTATGAAGATAGCATTTACCACATTGGGCTGCAAGCTCAACTACGCCGAGACCTCCACCTACGAAAGGGGGTTCAAGGAAGCCGGCTGGGATGTCGTTCCCTGGTCGCAGCAGGCCGATGTGTACCTGATCAATACCTGCGCCGTCACCGAGACGGCCGAGAAAAAATCCCGCAACCTCATCCGACGGGCACACAAAACCGCCCCGGATGCCCGCATCGTCGTCACCGGCTGCTACGCCCAGCTCCGCAAGGAGCGGCTCCTCACCATCGACGGCGTCTGGAAAGTCTTTGGGGCCGAGGAAAAGAAACAGATATTGGATTTGCCCGGAGAGGCAGCGGAGGAGGTACTCTCCCCCGAATCCATGGCCACCCTCGGCCGTGTAAGAGGGAGGGGCCCAGAGTCGGGGCTCGAAGAGCCCGACGCATGGGAGGGGTCGCGAAGCGACGATTCGGGGAAGAGTACTTCCTCCGCTGCCGAAACATTTGGTGCATATAGCACAGGCGAAAGAACACGTAGTTTTTTGAAAGTGCAGGATGGTTGTAATAACTTCTGCGCATATTGCACGGTGCCCTATGCCAGGGGCCGGAGCCGGAACATTCCCATTTGCGAATGCGTGAAGATGGCCCGGGATATCGCCGCAGAGGGCGTGAAGGAAGTAGTGCTGACGGGCGTGAATACCGGAGACTTCGGCCGAACGACCGGGGAGAGTTTCCTGGACCTGTTGAAGGCCCTCAACGAAGTGCAAGGTATAGAACGGTACCGGATTTCCTCCATCGAGCCCAACCTTATTACGCCGGAAATTGTGGACTGGATTGCCTCCGGGACCAAATTCCAGCGGCATTTCCATATTCCGCTGCAGAGTGGAAGCGACACGCTGCTGCGCCGGGTGGGCCGCCGCTATGACACTGCGCTGTTCGCCTCCCGCATCGAATACATCCGCCAGGCTATGGAGCATCCCGGAGAGCCCAGGGTCTTCTTCGGCATCGACGTCATCGTGGGTCTCCCCGGAGAGACCGAGGAACTGTTCCAGGAGACGGTCAGTTTCCTGGAGCGCATACGGCCGGCATTCATCCACGTATTCCCCTACTCCCGCCGTCCCGGGACCCGGGCTGCCGAATGGAAAGACCAGGTACAGGACAGCGTGAAGACCGCGCGCGTCGCTGCCCTGGAAAAGCTTTGCGAACGCCTGCATGAAGAATTTATCGAGGCCAACAAAGGCCTGAAGGAAACCGTGCTGTGGGAATCCTCCGTCAAGGACGGTCTCATGAGCGGCTATACCGGAAACTACATCCGCATGGAAAGGCCCTACGATCCCGCACGCGTGAACACTTTGGAGGAAGTTGAGCTATGACATCGCTGACTTTTCTCGGAACTGGAACATCACAAGGCGTTCCCATCATCAGCTGCCACTGCCCTACCTGCAGCAGCGCCGACCCGCGGGACAAGCGCTTCCGCAGCGCTGCACTCGTCCACATGGACGGCCTCACCATCCTGGTGGACGCCGGCCCCGACTTCCGTTCCCAGATGCTTGCACAGGATGTCTGCCACCTGGACGCCATCCTGCTCACGCATAACCACAAGGACCACACCGGCGGCATCGACGACGTGCGTGCCTTCAACTACGTGGACCGCAAGGCCGTGGACATCTACTGCGAACCGCTTGTGCTGGATACGCTGCGCAACGACTACGGCTACGCCTTCGCCGAGCACAAATACCCCGGTTCTCCGGAATGGCGCATCCACCTCATTGACGAACGTCCTTTCCGCGTGAACCCCACGGGAGATGACGGCATCCTGGAATGGGTGCACGACAAAGGCTACTTCTACCGGCAGCCCGACGGCAGCCTGAAACCTTCGGACAACGCCATCGGCGAAGCGTCCCATGAGCAGCCCAACATCATCCCCATCCGGGGCATGCACGGCGCCATGCCGGTACTGGGTTTCCGCTTCGGGGACATCGCCTACATCACCGACGTGAACCGAATTCCGGAAAGCGAGTTCTCCAAGCTCCAGGGCCTGGAGCACGTCACGCTCAACACGGTTGGCTACAAACCGCATCACTCGCATCTTTCCCTGGACGAGGCCATCGGCCTGGCCCGCAGGATTGGCGCCAGGCATACCTGGCTCACCCACCTGAGCCACGTATTCCCGCCCCACGCGGAGTTCTGCAGACAGCTTCCTCCCGATATCCAGCCCGCCTACGACGGCTTAACTATCACCGACTAAAACCTACCCTCCTATGACACAAGAAGTAATGCAAACCATCGACAGCATTCAGGTGAACCTGAACGCCGGCGGCATGAACACCATCAACATCATCCTGGCGTTCGTGATGTACGGCGTGGCCCTGGGCATCAAGCCCCACATCTTCGTGGAGGTCTTCCAAAAGCCCAAGTCCGTGTTCCTCGGCATGCTATGCCAGCTCATCCTGCTGCCTGCCCTCACCTGCATCCTGGCGATTCTCCTTACGGGGTGGATATCACCCATGATGGGCCTGGGCATGATTCTGGTGGCGGCCTGCCCCGGTGGCAACATTTCCAACTTCATGAGCTCCCTGGGCAAAGCCAATATCGAGCTTTCCGTATCGCTCACCGCCATTTCCACCGCCCTCGCCGTCATCCTCACCCCGTTCAACTTCTGGCTGTGGGGTTCCATCTACCTGCACAGCGCAGCCGTATCGGCCGAGATTCCCACCCTCGTCATCCCGTTGTGGGATGTGTTCAAGACCATCTTCATCCTGCTGGGCATCCCGCTTATCGCCGGCATCTGCACCAGCCATTTCCTCCCCAAGGTGGCCGAAGCCCTCAAGAAACCCCTGCAGTGGCTGTCCATCATCATCTTCCTGGCTATGGTGGTACTCTCCTTCAGCAGCAACATCGACGCGTTCCTTCTGAGCGTGAAATATATCTTCCTGGTGGTGCTCATCCACAACCTGCTGGCCCTCGCCATCGGCTTCACCGTAGGGACGGTCGGAAAGGTTCCCTTCCGCGACCGCCGCACGCTTACCATCGAAACCGGAATCCAGAACAGCGGTCTGGGCCTGGCCCTCATGCTGGGAACTTCCCTGTTCTCCGGATTCCCGCCCCACGGCGGCATGCTGGTCATCACGGCCTGGTGGGGTATCTGGCACATTATCTCCGGCCTCACCGTAGCAACGGTATTCAACCACTGCAAACATGCGTAAGATTTGGGAAAGGGACAGTGTCTATTCTGTCCTTCGATACTATGTAGATTTCTGCACGCGGTCCAGCTACCGCCGGCTCTCGACGGAGGGCGCCATCCCCGCCGAGCAGGCCGTACTCATCTGCCCCAACCACACGAACACCCTCATGGATGCGCTGGTGGTGCTGCAGAGCCGCCACGCGCCCACCGTATTCGGTGCCCGGGCCGATATCTTCGCGCAGCCCACCGTCGCCAAAATCCTCCGCTTCCTGAAAATCCTGCCGATGGTGCGCCGCCGGGACGGCATCCGGAATGTGCTGCGTAATTACGAGACGATGGACGAGGTGCAGGATGTCCTGAGCAACAACACGCCGTTCTGCATGTTCCCGGAAGGCCGTCATACGCCGGGCCGCGAACTGCAGCCCCTGCAGAAAGGCGTCGCCCGCATGGCCTTCCAGAGCGCGCTTGCCCGGCCTACGCAGGTGGTGCCGGTGGGCATCAACTATAGCAACTTCTTTACATACCGCGGAACCTGCGATATCATCTATGGCGCGCCGATGGATGTAAACGCCTTCCTGGCCTCGACCCAGGACCTGGCCGAAGGCGCCCGATACCAGGCCTTCCTGGAGGAACTGCACCGGCGCATGAGCGCCCTCATCCAGCCCTCCTGCCCGGAACCCGCCAGGTTCCCGGCCTGGCTCTTCCCCGTCTGGGTGGCGGCAGCCCTGCTGGCCCTTCCCATCTGGCTTCCGGCCGAACTGATGTGCAAGCGCAAAGTGAAGGACCGCGCCTTCCACAACACCGTCCGCTTCGGGTTCAAGCTTATTCTGTCCCCGATTGTGTTCGCCCTCTGGGCCGTCGTCTTCTTCCTGACGATGCCCTGGTGGCTGGCCCTGGCCCTGCTCGTCGCCTACCTTCCCTCCTACAGCATCTTCCACGACGGGCTCACCCTGTTTCGCCGTTAATTGACGGTCAGTTTGCCGCGGAAACGGAGAGAGGCGTCCTTGTAACGGATGCGAATCCGGGAACCGGGTAACAGTTCTGCTCCGGAAGGAATATCCGCAGACCACACGTGCGGGGATTTTGCACGGAGCATGGGGATGAACAGCGGGTTGCCGGAACGGCGGCCCGTTATGGTTTTGTTGAACTCGTAGGTCTCCAGCACCTCGGGTGCAGGTTCGGCACGTCGCTGAAGTCCCACCCAGCCCCGATGGCCGGGCAGTTTCACCTCAACGTTTCCTTCCAGAGAACCGCCATACACATTCACCAGCAGGCGCGATCCGTCCACGATGGTGGCCGATGCCTTCACGGAAGCCGGTTCCCCTATCACTTTATAATCCAGCTTATAGGAGCCGTCCTTGAAATCTACTACATAATAGCAGCGGGGAGCGCCGCAGTTCTGCGTGGCGCAGGGGATGCCGTAGCGGTCCGGACGACCACGCCACCAGGAACCGCAGGCGGCGCCGGTCAGGACCTCTTCCACTTCCAGCCCGGCGGGAAACCGCAACATGCGCCGGGCCATGGTATGGGTATGGCCACACATCAACAGCATTTTCGGATGGCGGGAAAGGATGGTTTCCAGTGAATCCTGAGCCTTGAATTCATTGAACGGGATATGGGCGCAGAGTACAGCCAGACGGGCGGACGGCATGGCATCCAGTACATCCTTCAGCCAGGCTTTCTGGTCTTCACGGAAGCCGGCTTCATAATCGGCCTTTCCCTTCAGGCGTACGTCGTCCATCAGGATAAACTGCACGCCGGACAGCACGAAACTGGTGTCCGGCGTATGAATCACCCTGGAGTAGCTGGCCATGTCGCGCGCCTTGCCGGTGCCCTTATAGACATCCCTGTCGTGATTGCCGGGCACGCAGGCCCAACTGTGCGGCAAGGAGTCCAGCGAAGCGCGGGTAGGGGCCAGAAGCTCCGGCTTGTCGTTCACCAGGTCTCCCAGAAAGATGGATAGTTTCACATCGGCCCTTTCCCGCAACTCCTTATAGATGGAGAGGCGCGCATAGGTGAGTTCGGTCTCATTGTCCACCTGCGGGTCCCCCACAAACGCCACCCTCAGTTTCTGGGCAGAAACGGGCAGCGTCAGCGACAGGGCCAGAAGTGCGATCAATTTCTTCATTTCGATTCGGGATAAAATACGGCCTTCACCAGCGGCTGACGGATGATACCGGCAATACGTGCCGCGATGCGCTCCGGTGTAAGGCTGTCAACCATTGCGGGATAGCGTCCGGGAAGCGTCCAGTCTTCCTCTCCGTAATAAACAGCGTCGCGGATGTAGGAAGCGTACCAGGAACTCTTCTGCAGGTTCATGGCATGTTCCTTCTTCAGGTTGGCCCGGACGTCGGCCAGGGACTGAGCCATGCGGGAGGGCTCGGCCACGAGTTCCTGCATTACGCGGAGGCTTTCCCCGACCAGCAGTTCGGCGTCTTCTTCCTTGCAGGAGAACTGGATGCCGGTACGCTCCAGATAAGAGGGAAGCGCAGTGCTGGAGGAGGACACTCCCACGCTGTACACCTTTCCCATATCCTCGCGCAGACGGGCCATCAGGGCCGTGCGGAGCACCGCTTTCACGGCTCCCAGCTCCATCTGGTTCTCCACATGCGACAGACCGGGGCGTTCTTCACTCTGGAAATACAGAGATACCAGCGTACGCTCTGTCCGGGAAGTATGGCGTACCAGGGACGTGTCCTTCTGCGGAATCACCCTGCCGGGAGCCACGCGTCCGGTGCAGGCCGGTCCGCCGGGAAGGGCGGCGAGATACCGTTCCACACAGGGACGGATTTCTTCGGGTTCCATATCTGCCGTTACCACGAACACATAGCCGTCGGCGCTGCCGTACAGCTGGTTGAAGACAGTCAGGAAGCGCTCCGGCTGCACCCGGGAAAGGATGAGCGAATCCGTCATCCGGGCATTCGTATAGTTGGAACCGTTCAGCAGCCAGCCCAGTTCGCGGGAGAACTCCTCCTCGGGATTGGGTTCCTTCGTGCGGTAGCCTTCCACGCTCTTCTGGATTAACAGGCGGGCATATTCCTCGTCCATGCGCGGCTGTGTCCAGCGCAGGTACAGAAGGCGGAACATCGTCTCCATGTCCTCCTTCTCCGCCGATGCCAGGACGCCCGTACGGGAACCTGCGCCCACAAAGAGGGCCGATGCCGAACTGCCCGACAGGAAAAAGCGCAGCCCGTCGCGCGAGAAAGCGCCGGCACCGCTGCCCGGGACCACCTTGTCGGCAAAGATACCGTTATAGTAGTCCGCGGAATCCAGAGCTTCGAAACCGCCCGCCCTGCAGCCTGATATCCCCACTTTATTCCTGCTCAGGGCCGACTTCCTGTACAGCACGCGGGCGCCGTTGGACAGCGTCCAGTCCACCAGGCCCAGTTCGGGGAGGAATTGTTCTTTCACGATGCGGCCGGGGGTAGGGATTTCGCCCAGATCGGCCGGAATGTCCATCGCAATGCGATAGGGGCCGGTCTTCTTCGCGAAGGACGTCCGGATGAGGGAGTCCAGTCCTCCGCACTCCCCGCGAAGGGATTCGGGGGCGCACAGGATGGCATGGAAAGCCCCCCGCGCGTAGATGTCTTGAATAAAGGATACGAGCGAGAGCGAGTCCACCGTAGGCAGATACTTCTGCGTGAGCTCGTATTCCGTCCGGGGCAAAAGGAGGGCGTCGCCCACGTAAAAGGCGTTGTACACCTCTTCCATCAGCGAGGCCGATGCAGTACGGTTCTGCGGATGGGTCCGGTTCCGCGCCGCGAGCAGAAGGCTGCGCCGGACCTGCTCGATTTCGGTCTCCGTAAAGCCGTAGTCCAGAATCTGCCGGGCGGCGGCGAGGGCCTGGGCGATGCCATCGGCCACCTTTCCCCTTTGCAGCTGGACGGAGAGGTCGGTGACGTCGGTCACGCCCAGAAGGCCGGAAACACCCAGGCTCACGTCCTTGTAGGCCTTGCCTTCGAAGGACAGGCGGGAGAGGCGCTGCTTGCACAGGCGGTTGGCTACCGCGCGCAGCAGGTAGGTGCGATAATCGGCCTCGGTCACTACCGGGCGGCGAAAAGGGGCCTTCTGGAGGATGTCCAGTTCAATATCCGTGAGGGTGGAGTCGAAAACCGTCTTCACCTCGAAGTCCTTGTACGGAGGGATGCCGTACCGGGCGGGCTTCGGTCGACGGACATTCTTCATCGAGGAGAAATGCTCCTTGATGCGGGCCTCCACCAGGTCCGGGTCCACATCTCCCACCACCGCGACGGCCATCAGGGAAGGCCGATACCAGCACTCGTAAAAGTCACGGATGTCTTTCACCGTGCAATGCTGGATGACGGAAGTATCGCCGATGGTGCGGCGGAAAGTATAGCGGGAGTCTCCCAGCAACTCCTCCAGGAAAGCATCGCTGGCGGCCTGGCCGGCCTTGCGGCGCTGCAGACGTTCGGAAAGGATGACGCCTCTCTCCTTCTCCACCTGCAGGGAATCGATGGTGAGGCCTCTGGCCCAGTCCCTCAAAATAAGCAGCGTAGTGTCCACCAGGGCCGGATTATTGGACGGCAGCTGGAGCTTGTATACCGTTTCGCCGTAGGATGTGTGGGCGTTCAGGTCCTTGCCGAAGGAGGCGCCATGCCTCTCCAGCACACGGACTATACCATCCTCCGGAAAGTGTTCGGTCCCGTTGAAGGCCAGGTGCTCCAGGAAGTGGGCCAGGCCCCGCTGCCGGTCTTCTTCATACAGGGAGCCGGCCTTGACGAAGAGCCGATACACAGCTTCTCCTTTGGGAAAAGAATTGGGAAGGATGTAGTAGGTTAATCCGTTTTTTAGTTTTCCCACCCGCAGGGAGTCCCGCTGGGGAAGAGACTTTTGCCGCGCCGGTAAAGCCAGCGCGGCAAAAAGCAATACAAAAGTCAGTAAACGCTTCAACGTAATATCGACTATTCAAAGTTGTACATAACCAGCGCGTTGCCAGCTACCCAGGTCACGTAGCCCTTACCCTTTGAATCGAACACGAAACTCAGATTCGGGTCGGCGGAATACTCTTCGCCGGGCAGGGCGACGGGAGCGGACCACTGCTTGGTCTCGGAATCGAAATAGACAACGTCAATCGTCTTGGGATTGGCATTTTCGTTGGGATAAGCCACGAAAGGTGTTCCATCCGGGGCCACGGCAATCTTGGAGTAGCAGCGGGAAGACAGGACATAGTCGATGGTGGAGCCCACCTGGGACCAGGTCCCGTCGGCATTGTACTTCTCCACACGGTTATGATACTGCTCGTTATTCCCGGCATTGTCGCCGGTCAGCAGATATACGGTTCCGTCAGGGGCTACGGTGATGTCAAAACCGACGGTGCTGGTCTGCGTTGCTCCTTCCCGAACGAAATTCTGGCGAAGTCCGGACCATTCCGTACCGTTGAACTTCATCACGTTGTGGCCATAATTCACATTATCCAGCGCCTTACCGCGATTGATGCTGAACATATAGGCGTTGGAGCCATCTCCGGCCATTCTGATCTCATACGGACGCGGATTTCCAGTCAAGGCCTCGACGCCGCCGGTGGTCCAGGAAGTGCCATCCCAGTAACCAACAAACGTTTTATTGGAAACAATCTGGCACACCAGCACCTTGTCATCCTTCATTGCCTGCAGATGAACCTTGCTGGTAGCGGCGGTCCCCACATTATCGCCCACATTGGACCAGGAGCCACCGGAATATTTCATTACTGTAGTAACGGCAGGGCTCACAGAAGTGTTTTTGTAAGCGACGAAAGGCGTGCCTTCGGGAGAAATGGTGAAATCGTATTCGCCAAGGCTAATCTTTTCACTGAAAGCCTCACCAATCATTTCCCAGGCGCCACTGACAAGTTTCATGGCGTACATTTTCTCGTCCTTTTCGGCATCCCTGAGGGAGGCGTCGGTCGGTTCAAAACGTTTGAAAGCCACGTAAGGGACATCATTGACGGGATTGATCAGAATGCGGGAACCGCCATGGACCCGGACGGCGTCAAAGCCAACGCCCTTGGTCCACTCGCCCTTCTGGCGGTTCAGCGTCACGGAATAGATGGCATTCACTGAGCCGTCCAGGTTAGTGACCACATAATCGACCGGAGCGGAGAAGTCGTTCACCGTCTCACCGCTGACCTGCTCCACACCGTTCACGGTAACCTTATTTCCGGCGCCAGTCGTAAAGGTGGCGGCAAGAGCGGTAATATCGGCCAGTTGAGGAACGGCCACAGCGATATCGGTACCGCTGATTACGCCTTCGATGGTCTTGGCAAAGGCCGTATTGTTCTCCACCTCAAAGGAGAACGAGAGCAGGGACGGGTGCTTGTCAGGAGCCAGTGTCACGTTCACTTTATAGGAAACGGAATTCTCGCCCTTGGCATCCGTTACGACATAGGTCACTTCGGAAGAGAAATCGTTCGCTGTCTTTCCGCTGGTCTGAACGGTGCCGTTCACCTTGACGACATTTCCTTCAGCCACGGTATAGGTGGCGACGAGAGACGTCTTATCCACATCGGGGAGAGCTACGCTTACGTTCGTTCCAGAAACAGTAGCAACATAATCTTCAGTGAGGACTGCGTTATCCGCAGCCTTGAAGCTAAAGGCGGTCAGGGAAGGAGCGTTGATGATTTCCTTCTTCTGACAGGAGACAGTGAGTGCAGCCACGCCCACCAGGGCGGCCGCAACTAACGAAAAACTTCTCGTTGACATAAGCATTCGTTTTATAAAGTGTTAAAGATTCTTCTTGGTAATGACCAGCTTGCTTCCCTTGGCTGCGGGTCCGGGATATCCCAGGGTAAACGTATCCGGCTGCGTCCCGGTCAGGGCGATGGTCAGTGTATTGTCTTTCGACTCGTCAATGGCGTGTTCCTTCCACTGGATACGGACAGGCATCCGCCAGATTCCCGGAAGGAACGAGACCGCGCGTCCCGCCGTCAGGACCGTGTAATCCACGCCTTCCGTCAAACCGTCACCACAGATGATGTCATACGACACCTCTATGGGCTCCGTGAAAGCGGGGCAGCTCAGGCGGATATAATATGTCGCGACGGCTTTTGAGTCGGCCCCAACAACGGCGACGTCGGTGCCGGTGGACGTCTCAATATAGACGAACGGTTCGTCAAAAAGCGGCAGCGGGTTCTTGGCGCATCCGGCCATCAGGACCGATGCGACGGCCACGATAAGATATTTCAGTTTCATAAGTCTGCGTTGCTTGTGGGATTCTGCTGGATATCAGGGTTGGCCTCCGTCTCGATGATGGGAATCTGGAGGACGAAACGATAGTCCGGATAGTTGATGGTAAGCACCTGGGTATTGAAGCCGGAATCCCGTTTCAGAGCATCGTGCCGGCGGGTGATGTCATACAGGCGGTGTCCCTCGAAGCAAAGCTCTTTCATGCGCTCCTTGTCAATGAGTTCCATCAGCTGGTCCGCACCAGAATAGGAGAGCTGGACAGCCGTTTCCGAGATACCAAGCGCACGGGCTTCCAGCTTGCGGATATACCCTTCCGCTTCCTGCAGACGGTTCAGTTTACAGGCACTTTCGGCTGCAATCAGATACATCTCGGAAGCACGGAAAACCACGGGATCATAATGTTTCTCCTCATCAACGATATCCTCCGTGCAATAGAACTTCATGCAGATGTCCGAATAATGGGCGCCGTCCTTGGCGTCATAGCGGAAAAGACGGGCCCTCACATCCGATGCGTCGAACAGCGACTTCAGTTTCTGGGAAGGGCGGGCCGACGGATTGTCGTACTTATATAGCTTCTGAAGCGTATTTCCGGTCTGCTGATAGCCGTTAAGACGGAAAATATCCTCTTCGGGGCTTCCCGCACGCGTGGTGAACATGGCAACATATTGATCACGCGGTGCCAAGGAGAAACGGCCGATCAGACCGGAAGCCAACCTGTATGCCTCTTCATAGTCTCCCATGTAAAGACGGATGCGGGCTTCGAGAGCATCACAGGCATACGGGGATGCCTTATAACGGTCAAAGGTGTAGTTATCCGTAAATAACTCCCGTGCAGACTGGATATCAGAAAGTATCTGCGCGTATGTGTCCTTCACGGAGGCGCGCACCATATGGTCTGTGATGGTAGGGATGGAGGTCATCAGGCCGATACCCCAATGGGATGCGTCGTTGGTAAAAGAGTAAGTCTGACCGTAAACGTTGCAAAGCTGGAAGAAGGTCAGTGCGCGGATAAAATAGGCCTGAGCCAACGCGTTATCCACCAGTTCCTGGTTCTGTTCCCGAAGTTTCGGGGCCAGGGTCAGCATATAGTCCAGGTCCATTACGAGGTTGTAACCGCGTTTCCAGATAACGCCTACCGGCGAGGTCTCTTCTTCAAAGGAGGAAGTAAACTCGTATTGCTTCCACCACTCGGTATTGGTGGCCGAAAGATACAGCAGGTCCCCTGTCACTTCCGGATAAGTAATCAGGTAGTGGTCATATAGGGAGTACAAAAGATTATAAGCTCCTCGGACAGCCGGGTCCACCGAATCGATATCGGAGAAGAAAGACGGGATATCACTCTTGCCAAGCTGTTCCACTTCCAGGAAATGACAGGAAACGAACAGGGACGACAGGGAAAATGTCAGGAGAAGGGTTTTGATAAACTTTTTCATATGGCAATTCCTCTTAGAATGATGCATTGAGACCCAGCGTGAAGTTCCGGTTTACGGGGAAACCGTTTGACAGCGTCTTGTAGGAATTGAGCGTACGGCTCTGGTCCGGCGTAAACAAATACACATTGTAACCGGTGAGCGAAAGGGAGAGGCTATCCATTTTGAGGCGGTCCAGCCACCTGCGGGGCAGTGTCCAGGTCAAGGTAAAAGTCGAGAGATTGAACTTGGTCATGCTGTATAGGAAGCGGGAGGAATTCATACCGGACTTGGTCGAGGTCTGGGACACCTTGGGGTAGGTAGCCACGTCTCCGGGCTCTCGCCAACGGTACAGGTAAGTCTCCACCGCCTGATTCCCCGACGTGATACTATAACCGTCATCGAAGTACCGCGATGCATAGGAAGGGAGGTCCCATCCGCCGATATTGTAGTTAATCTGGAAGGAGAAGGAAAGATTCTTCCAGGTGAAGGAGTTAACCAGGCCGCCATATACAACCGGCGTCCGGGACAACCCGGTAATCTGCCGGTTGTCATAAGAAAACGTCTTGGTCACATTCCCCTCTTTGTCATACCACATCGGCATGCCGTCGGCCGGATCCACGCCGGCCCATTTCACCAGATACCAGGTATGGGAATCGTATCCGGGCGCGTAAAGGTACTCGTTGAAACCGGTGGTCATGTCCCCGTGCAGTTCCAGGATCTTGTTTTCGTTGTGAGTGGCATTGAGCGTCGTGGTCCAGGAAAAGTCGGAAGTCCTGATATTGTGACTGGTCAGGTTGAGTTCAAAACCGGTATTCTGCATGGAACCCACATTGGCATAGATACGGTCATCAGAAATCATACGGGAAACGTAGATTTTGCTGATCATATCCTTCGTCAGGTTGTGATAATACTCCACTTCACCTTCGAGTATCCCTCCCAGATTGAATGCCAGACCGACATTGCTCCTGTTCACGGTTTCCCAGGTCAGGCCCTCCGTAGGGATAGCGGACAGGACGGCGCCAGCCGAATCTCCGTACGAATAGGAATTGGAGTATGTATAAGTTCCCGCCTTGTAGGAGTTATCCACACGGGAGTTACCGACAATACCGAATGAGCCCTTGAGTTTAAGCATCTTGATCCAGTCCACATGGAAGAAAGGCTCCTTGTGGATATTCCAAGATCCACCCACAGACCAGAAATTGTTCCACTGCTGATAGATGCTGAAGCCGGAACTGCCGTCGCGTCGGAAATTGGCCGACAGGTAATAGCGGGAATTGTACGAATACTGTGTACGTGCGAAGTAGGACATGGTCCTGCTTATGTTATAGCTGGAGGAACCCTTCCGGGTGCTTTCATCGGCATACTGTATCTCGCGGACATTGTCGCTCATGAAACCGTTACCCGAAGCAGAAGTAGATTTATTCAGGACTTCGTGCATTTCCAAACCGGCATAGGCCATGAGTTTATGTTTCCCGAAAGCTTTCTCGTAGGAGATCTTGTTCACGTTGGTCCAGTTGGTATAACTGGCTTCGTACTTGGAAGAGTAGCCGCGAGGCTGGCGACTGTCGTTTATGCCACTCAGCGTTTTGCGCGAATTGTAAACGTCCTCGTGAGAATGCTGATAATCGATCTCAAAGGTACTGGTTACCTTCAAGCCCTTGATAATCTCCCAGTCCATATCCACGTTAAGGGTGGTCTTGACGGATTTCTGGTTATTCTGATTATATTCCCTTTCCGGAAGTTTGTTCGCGTTGAATTTCTGCATTACCCACGTTCCCTTCACATCGTCCCAGACATTGTTATAAAGACGATAGGTCTTCCCGTCCTCCAGATAAGGAGAAAAGATGGGCTGAATATCCAAATAGGTGTGCCCAATCTGGAACATGTCGTCATCCGTGAGGATGGCGCCGAGGGACAGGCCCAGTTTGAAGTTATCACGCGGCGTGTAGGTATTGTTCATACGGACGTAATACCGTTCGCTCAGGTCCTCCTTCACGATATTGGCATTCCGGTAATAGGACCCTGTCACGTAGGTTTTCGCCCGCTTGGTCCCGGTCGTGGCCGACAAGGAGGCATAGAGCGTGGACCCCGTGCCGATATAAGTATCAAACCAATCGGTAGAAGTCGTACTATAACTATTATAGTAGTTATCCTGATACGGGAAGTTGGAAAGGAGATTGCCCGCATTCGTCCAGGCTTCCTTTGCGACTTCCATGTACTGTTCGGCGTTCATCATCTTCACCATGGTGCTCTTGTCCGGCATGGAAACGCCAAAATTGAGCGTCGCGCTGAGCTTCAGGGGCTCGTTCCCAGCAGCACCTTTCTTGGTGGTCACAAGGATGACACCGCCGGCGGCATTGGCGCCGTAGATGGTGGTCTGGTCCGCATCCTTCAGAACCGTGATGCTCTCGATATCGTTCGGGTCCAGCATCCCCAGGGGCGAAACCGTCTGCGAGACGCCCGGCATCAGTCCGGTGGCGCCGCCGGTGTACATCGGCACGCCATCCACCACCCACAGGGGGGCGCTGGAGCCATACAGGGATGATTGACCGCGGATACGGACATTGAGGCGGTCGCGCGTATTGCCGCCGGAATCCGACGTGTTCTCCACGGACATGCCGGGGACAAGCCCCTCGAGCAGATTGTCCACGCGCGCCTTGGGCTTGTATTTCAGTTCACTGGAATTCACCTGGAAAGCGCTGCCCACCATGTCCTCCCTGCGCTGCTTGGTACCGTAAGCCCCTACGACCAGCGCGTTCTCCAGCACTTCTGCATCCTCTTCGAGCGTTACGGACACGAAATGATCTCCACTGAGACGGTAATCCAGCGTCTTGTATCCCATGAAAGAAAACTGCAGCACGGACGTACCCGATGCCGCCAGAATGGTATAATTGCCATCCACGTCGGTAATTGTCCCCTGCTTGTTGGCAGGAGCAACTACGGAGACACCCACGATGGGTTCTCCCTGCACGTCGGTCACCGTACCGGAAACCTTGAAGCCCTTCTGGGCAAAAGACAGGCTGCCATCCAGCAGCACAAAAATGACTAAAAGAAGAGTTGACAGACACTTCCTCATAAGGTAAGAAATTTTAGGAGCGCAAATTACTACATATTTTTACTAAATCCAAGAAAATCGCAAAAATGCTTACATTTTGTTACCATCGACCAAAACCCATAACAAACTCATTCAAGCAACAATCCATAAGAGCACAAAGATCATTTTCCGTCAAAAATAGACAAGAATTTCAACCACAACTTACAGTTTTAAACCAAGCCGACCCTTTTCACCCGCTTCCGAACCCTACCAGGTCCAAGGGTTGTCACCAACCCGTGGACCAGGTCCAGGGCATTTTTGGACCAGGTCACAAAATAGGGGTTGGACCAGGTCCAGGGAGTATGCCCCAGAACACCCTGGAAGGCACATGTGGTGGACCAGGTCCAAGGGGTAAAATGTGACCTAGTCCAAATGTTGCCAAGACCTCGTCCAAATTAGCGTTGGACCAGGTCCAGGGGGTGAGGGGCGGCTACGGACAGCCATTTTCCGGGAGCCATGGGGGCTCCTGGAAAATGAGTGCCGTTACCTCCTAGTTAGGGGACATAATGGAGAAAGCAGATGCAAGCATCTACGCACTTTTCCCGCAAAAGTGCGTAAGTGGTTGCATTGCGATGTAAGCATCTACACGCTTTCCCAGGAAAAACGCGTAGGTGGTTGCATGATGACGGTGGAAACAAAAAAAGGTCAACCCCGGAGGATTGACCTTTAATTATTATGTCAACAAGGACTAGAGGGCGGGACCGGCCTTCACGAGGGCCTTGCCGGCCTTGTTGGACTCGTACTTGTGGAAGTTCTTGATGAAGCGGGCGGCGAGGTCCTTGGCCTTCTCTTCCCACTCGGCGGCGTTCTTGTAGGTGTCGCGAGGATCGAGGATGCCGGTGTCAACACCTTCCAGCTTGGTGGGAACGGTGAAGTTGAAGTAAGGGATAACCTTGGTCGGGGCCTTGTCGATGGCACCGCTCAGGATGGCGTCGATGATACCGCGGGTGTCGCGGATGGAGATACGCTTGCCGGTACCGTTCCAACCGGTGTTCACGAGGTAAGCCTTGGCGCCGGACTTCTTCATCTTCTTCACCAGCTCTTCAGCGTACTTGGTCGGGTGCAGCTCCAGGAAGGCCTGGCCGAAGCAAGCGGAGAAAGTAGGAGTGGGCTCGGTGATACCGCGCTCGGTACCGGCCAGCTTGGCGGTGAAGCCGGAGAGGAAGTAGTACTTGGTCTGCTCGGGGGTGAGGATGCTCACCGGAGGCAGCACGCCGAAGGCGTCGGCAGAAAGGAAGATCACCTGCTTGGCTGCGGGGCCGTGGCTGTCCGGACGCACGATCTTCTCGATGTGGTAGATAGGATAGCTCACGCGGGTGTTCTCGGTGACGGACTTGTCATTGAAGTCGATCTTGCCGGCAGCGTCAACGGTCACGTTCTCCAGGAGAGCGTCACGACGGATGGCGTTGTAGATATCGGGTTCGGACTCCTTGTCCAGCTTGATAACCTTGGCGTAGCAGCCGCCTTCGAAGTTGAACACGCCCTTGTTGTCCCAGCCGTGCTCGTCGTCGCCGATCAGGAGACGTTTCGGGTCGGTGGAAAGGGTGGTCTTACCGGTACCGGAAAGGCCGAAGAAGATGGCGGTGTTCTCACCGTTCATATCCGTGTTGGCGGAGCAGTGCATGGCGGCGATGCCCTTCAGCGGGAGGTAGTAGTTCATCATGGAGAACATACCCTTCTTCATCTCACCGCCGTACCAGGTGTTCAGGATAACCTGCTCACGGGAGGTAACGTTGAAGGCGACGCAGGTTTCGCTGCGGAGGCCGAGTTCTGCGTAGTTCTCAACCTTGGCCTTGGCGGCGCAGTAAACCACGAAGTCCGGCTCCTGGTCAAACTCTTTCTGGTTCTTGGGGCGGATGAACATGTTGGTCACGAAGTGAGCCTGCCATGCCACCTCCATGATGAAGCGGACCTTCATGCGGGTATCCTTGTGCGTACCGCAGAAGCCATCCACGACGAACAGGCGCTTGCCGCTGAGCTGCTCCTGGGCGAGCTTCTTGACAACCTTCCAGGTAGCGACGGACATTTTGTGGTTATCGTTGTGATACTCCTCGGTATCCCACCAAATCTCACCGGGCTTGCCCTCCTTGGTGGTGTTGTCGTACACGATGTACTTATCTTTAGGAGAACGGCCGGTGTACACGCCGGTCATAACGTTGATAGCACCCAGCTCGGTCACCTGGCCTTTGTCGTAGCCTTCCAGACCGGGTTTGGTCTCTTCATTGAAAAGAACTTCGTACGTGGGGTTGTAAAGGATTTCCTTCACGCCCTTGATGCCGTACTTGTGCAGATTGATGTTTGCCATAAACTGTGTATGTGTTAAAAATAAATTTTTAAAATTTTTATTTGAGCGCGCAAATATACTCTATTTTTGCATCTTTTCCAAATGATTGGCCAGCCGCTTGTGCAGGCCGTCACTCAGCGGAAGCTTCCCCACCCGATCCGACAAATCCAGCCAGTGGGAGCTCATCCGGTAATCTTCAGACAGATAGAACGCCATGGCCATATTGTAGGCGGCGCAGGCACGGACAGTCGTATTCCCGTCCTTGGCCAGCCGCATCCACTCATCCATCGCCTTGGACATCTTCCCTTCCTGAAGATATTCCAGCGCACGCATCCAGCTTTCATCCAGACCGTCGATGTAGTAGAAGCTGAAGCTTTCCGTTTGCCACTGGGAGAGGAAACGGCGGGAAATGCGCTTTCCGGCAACCTCGGCCTGAGACGGTTCTCCCTCACCGGCGGCAGGAAGGACATTGCTGCCCGTGTAAGTGCGGATACGGTCCTCCCCCATGCTGTCGTACACCATCAGGCGGGACGAGACCGGCAGGCCTCCATCGGCCGTCTTCTCTCCCAGATGGGAGGAAAGGACGAACACGACGTCCCGGTTAGTGTCCATCACCAGCGAGTGCATGTAGTCCAAGGAAAGGGAATCAGCCGCGGGAATGTGGTACAGGCCCACTTCTTCCTCGCCGCCGAAGTAATCCTCCTCCAGCGAACGGGCCAGGGCCGATGCGACGGAACGGTCGAAGGCGGAATCAGCCGGGGCGGCGCTGTCCATGAAGACGATGCCCATGGTCTTGCGGGCCAGGTCCAGGCCGGATTTGGAAGGTTGACGAACGTCAAGATACAGGGGATAAACCTGAGGGGAACAGGCCGTCACAAGCAGGACGGCCGACAGCCATGCGAAATGTTTCATATTACTTCTGCCGTAAGGTCATACTCGTCGGCAGCCGTAATGCGGACCTGGAGGAATTTTCCGATGAGGGACTGAGGCTCCACGCCGTCAAAGGCAGCCGGCACATATTTCACCAGGATCTCACCGTCCACCTCCGGGCTTTCAAACTCACTGCGGCATACCAGGACGCCGTCCGTGAAGTCGTCCACCAGGACACGGACTTCCGTGCCGATCCGGGACTGATTGTATGCAAGTGATATGCCACGCTGAACCTCCATCAGCTTATCCAGGCGCTGTTTCTTGACGGAAGGTTTCACCGTGTCCGGGAAGTGTTCTGCGTCGTAGGTTCCCTCCTCTTCCGAATAGGTAAAGGCACCCATCCGCTGGAAGGCGGCATCCTTGACGAAATCCACCAGTTCCTTGAAGTCTACGGCCGATTCGCCGGGATGTCCCACGATGAGGGTCGTACGGAGCGCGACGCCCGGAACCCGTTCCCGCATGCGGCGGATGAGTTCCCGCGTCCAGGCCCCGTCCACACCGCGGTGCATCTTTTCGAGCACCTTGTCGGACACATGTTGCAGGGGGATGTCCATGTAGCGGCAGACCTTGGGATTGGAGGCCATCTCGTCCAGGACATCCTCCGGGAAATCGGCCGGATAGGAATAGTGCAGGCGCAGCCACTCGATGCCCTCGACGGCCGACAGCTTTCTCAGAAGCTCCGCCAGGCAACGCTTGCCATACAGGTCCAGGCCATAGTAGGTGGTGTCCTGAGCGATGATCACCAGCTCCTTCACCCCCTGGGCAGCCAGGGCGGCGGCCTCCTTCACCAGCACCTCCATGGGTACGGATTTGTGAGCGCCGCGGATAAACGGGATGGCGCAGTACGAGCAGCGGCGGTTGCAGCCTTCCGAAATCTTGAGGAAGGCATAGGGATGACGGCCGTCCGTGCGCACCCGGCAATGAGCCTTGGACGCATCCGGACGGCAGCCCAGGGCCTCCACCAGCGGATCCAGTTCCCGCGCGCCGAACCAGCCGTCCACCTCGGGGATGAGGGAAGGCATCTCGTCCATATAGCGCTGGGAAAGACAGCCGAACACCAGCAACCGGCCCACCTGGCCCGCCTGCTTGCGCTGGGCGGCTTCCAGGATGTACTGGATGCTCTGTTCCTTGGCGTCGCCTATGAAACCGCAGGTGTTGACCGCCAGCACATCCACGGGACGCATTTCCCCTTCAGGCACAATCTCGTAGGCGTGCTGTACCTGGGAAAGGAGATGCTCGGTGTCAACGGTATTTTTGGAGCACCCGAGGGTTATAACCTGCAGGCTGGGCATGAATTAAGCCTCCTTCTTGGCCTCGGCCTCACGCTCCTCGTCGGTGAGGAACTCCAGGGAGGCATAGTGCTTCAGGCAGTTGTACCACTCCACCACTTTCTTCATGTGGGACACATAGAAGCGGTCTGCGTCGTAGTTCGGGACAGCCTTGGCGAAGACGTCCTTCAGCTCCTTCTCGGCGGCCTTTGCGCCGGGGGCATCGGCCTCACCCAGCACGCCGTGCATCTTCTCGAAGACCTCGGAGAGTTTCATCTCGCCTTCGTCGGTGTAGATGGAGATATCGGCCAGGGTGGTGATACCGGCGCTGGCGCTGAAGTTGTAACGCTTCTTGTCTTCCAGGGATTCCACGATGGCGCCGCCGCGGGACTGGGCGATATAATTGAACAGACCGTGCTGACCACGGATAGAAAGGGTTCTTGCTAAATCGGTTTTCATAATGCTTTATTCTTCTTCTAAAATCTTACAAATATACGAATTTTTGCGGAAAAAGACCGCGTCCACGGCCTGGCGGAGCGCCTCCTCAGTGCCGTCGTTGGACAGTTCCACGCTCACCTTTCCGGAGGGGATACGCTGGGCCGACATCCGCGCGCGCACAGCCTCCTCCGACAGGGAGTCGCGCTCCCTCACGCGAGAGAGACGGACCTCTTCGGGGGCCGTGACCAGGACGACCGCATCGGCCAGCCCGTCGAAAAGGGGCTTCGAGAGGATGACGGCCGATTCCAGCGCCACGAACGGCGCGCCCTTCTGCCGCGCCCGCCAGCGCTTGAAGTCCTCCAGGACGGCAGGATAAACGATGCCTTCGAGCGTTTCCCTCGCGGCGGAGTCCGAGAAAATCCGGGCGGCGAGGGCCTTGCGGTCCAGGCGGCCGTCCTCTCCGCGGAGCCCGATGCCGAGCGCCGCCTCCAGCCGTTCCACCAGGACGGGACTGCTGTCGTAGAGCCGCTTGGTGCGGGCGTCGGAATCATAGACAGGAATGCCCCGCTCACGGAGCAGGGCGCACACGGCCGATTTGCCGCTGCCGATAAGACCGGTGACGATGACGGTTTTGCGACGCATCACAGTTCCACGCAGTCGAATACTTCCGGTTCCACCCGGTACTCCAGTACGCCGGCCGGCAGGTTGGAGACATGCGGGGCGCAGCGACCGGTCAGGGAATTGCTGAAGTCCCGCCAGTCCACATACAGCTTAAAGGAAGACAGCGGGTCCTTCGCGATGGGAAATACACAGCGCATCACAACCTTGGCCACGGCCGGATATACCTGCAGTTGCCGGCCGACGGGAACGTGCCGGGCCTCGACGGGAAGGGTTGCCTGGAGTTCCACATAACGGGAAACCGGGACTTCGTAGCTTACCTGGTCGTGGGAAAGACGGACGCCTTCCGGTGCGACGAGCCGGAGCACGCCGTGCTGGGATTCCGACAGGTTGGACATGACCAGCCGGGGCGTCGTGACCTTTTCTATGGCGGCCAGTTTGGAGGCCTCTCCGTAAACGGTCACCGTATCCGGAGAGACGGTGACGGGACCGGACAGCATGTACTGCGTATGGTAAGAAAGGGAATGCGGAACCACAACGGGAACCCGTTTGTGATTCTCTACCGGGAATACGAACTTGAGGGTGTCCGTGATGAACGCCTCCAGGTGTACGTTTTCCCCGAAAAACTGTGTTGTATAGGAGTTTTTGGCACCGCCGATGATGCCGTACGTGTCCGGGCCCAGGCGGCGCATGTCTCCGCTGTCGAAGCGGACCTTCACCACCTTGCGCTCCTGCCGGCTGGCTTCCCGCACCAGGCGGAAACCGTCCGTACGGCAGCGCGCGCTCACCAGGACCGCGTTGGACGACTCCACGCCATGGCCCTCAATATTGCACTGGGCCACGACCGGAACGCTCACGGTGCCGGAATAATCCTTGGAAAGATTGATGAGCACCCATACCAAAAAAGCCAGGATAAGGGACAGGACCAGGAAAATCCATTCCCGGCCCAGTTCCCCTTTCTTCGGGCGGATGTGCTCGATACCGGACATGGCAGCTTACTGCTGCTGGCCAGCCTCGGTGTAATCCTTGACCAGACCCTGCTTGTCCACGCGGAGTTTCACGTCTCCGTCCACCTTGATGAGGCAGGTTTTCTCGTTCACTTCCACGATTTCACCGTAGATACCGCCGACGGTAACCACTTTGTCACCTTTCTTGAGGCCATTGCGGAAATTCTGCAGTTCTTTCTGCTGCTTGCGCTGGGGACGGATCATGAAAAGCCACATCACGAGGATGATGGCGCCGAACATGATGATGGTGGGCATGGCGCTGGCCTGCTGGCCTGCAGCACCGGCGGGTGCGCCGGCGGGAGACATGAGGAAGGAGAAAATTAAGTTCATAAGCTTTTGTTAATAATGCCCTGGGCCATACGCTCCTTCACGAGACGGTCCAGCAGACCGTTCACGAAACCGTGGCTCTTGGGCGTTGAATAATACTTGGAAATTTCTACGTATTCGTTGATGGTCACTCTCACGGGGATGGAGGGGAAGGTTTCCGCCTCTGCCAGGCCCATGGAGATGAGCACGATATCCGTGGTGTAGAGACGGTCGCGGTCCCACTTGGAGACCGAGCCGGCGATGAGGGCGTCGTACTCCTTGAATCGGCCGTAAGTGGCGGTGACCAGCGCGCGGACAAAGTCCCGGTCGCTGTCCACATCCGTCTTGCCGCGGGCGGCAAGCACGTCGCTCTGGTACAGCGGAGGAAAGCTCCATCGGCCCGTACGCGCCATTTCCTCAAAAGAGGAGATGCACGTGTTGAGCACGTAAGGGAGTTCGTCGGCCCAGTAGATGGAGGAATCCTCCAGGATGGCGGCGAGGGTTTCGTTATCCTCGAACTCACTGGCATAGATTTCCTTCCACAGGGCTGCGTCCGCGGCCAGGGAGTTTTCCCCGGAAGCCATGTATGCGGCGTAGTAATCGCGGGTCTTGAGGTCTTCGTAGAGCTTGTGCAGGAAAGCGTCCTGCTGCTCCCAGGAAATCTTCTTCTTTTCTATCAGGCGCTGGAAATCGGGGTCCTTCTCCAGAAGGGCCGATATGCCGTTGTTGACGAATTTCAGGTTGGGATTGAGGTCTTCCTCGGTGGGATTGAACTTGCCGCGGGCGGCTTCCACCCTTTTGGCTGCTTCCGCCGTAAGGGCGGGCACCACGGCCAGCATATTCAGATACAAGTCACGGGTGGCTTCTGCCGATGTCTCCAGGGCGGAGAGCACTTCCTTGAGGGAAAGGCCGGGATTTTCCGCGTAGGCGTACAGCACTTTGAAGGCTTTTACCCGTAGAATGCGTCGATTTAACATAGAACAAATAAATTTATGCAAAGTTAGTGTTTTTTAAATTATTTCCCTAAATTTGTCTCAATAAAACACAAAAACGGATTACGTATGTACAGTGAAGATTTCGAGCGCGGCCACAACGTGGAGCGCAACGCAGAAGATGTTTATTCCAAACCCGTACGGGCCGGAAAACGTACGTATTTCTTCGACGTCAAGAGCACGAAGGGAAACAACGACTTTTACCTGACCATCACGGAAAGCAAGCGCCGCCAGGAACGCGACGGTTCTTTCACGTTCGACAAACATAAAATCTTCCTGTACAAAGAAGATTTCGAGAAATTCCAGGAAGGGCTTCAGGATGCAGTGAAGTACATCATGCACGACCTCCTGCACGACGCCCCCATCCGCAATTATTCTTCCCGCGAAGAAGACAGTGCCGAAGAAGGCACGTTCTGATCCACACCATGGACCCAAGAATTGAAACCATCAACAGGCTTGCCAGCCTTGTCAAAAGCCGGATCGGTGACAAGAAACCCGTTCTGGGCATTGTCCTCGGCAGCGGCCTGGGCAGTCTTGCAAACAGCATCCAGGACCCTGTGGTCATCCCCTACCGTGAGCTGCCGGAATTCCCGGTTTCCACGGCCGTAGGGCACAAAGGCAATTTCATTGTCGGAGAGCTGGGCGGCAAAACCGTCATCGCCATGCAGGGCCGCATCCACTATTATGAAGGCTACGGCATGGACCAGGTGGTCCTTCCCATCCGCGTCATGATCGGCGTGGGTATCAAGACGCTCATCGTCTCCAACGCCGCAGGCGGCACCAACCTCGCCTACCATGTGGGAGACCTCATGATCATCCGGGACCACATCAACCTGCTTCCGAACCCCCTCATCGGCCCGAATTTCGACGACTTCGGTCCGCGTTTTCCCGATATGACGCGTCCCTACGACCCCGCCCTCATCCGGCTGGCGGTCCAGGTGGGCGACGAACTGGGCATCAAGATGCACCGCGGCGTGTACGTGGGCGGCACCGGCCCCTCCTACGAGACTCCGGCCGAATACAAGTATTTCCGCACCATCGGCGGTGACGCCGTGGGCATGTCCACCATTCCGGAGGTCATCGTCGCCCGTCATGCCGGCGTGCCCGTCTTCGGCATCTCCGTCATCACCAACGAGGCGCACGACGATTATGCCGATGATTTCGTCAACGACGGAGACGACGTGGTGAAAGCCGCGAACGCAGCCGCAGAACGCATGAGCCGGCTCATCACCCATATGATTGAAAAGATGTCATTATGAGTTATCTGGAGACCATACACCTTGCCGCAGACCTTGTCAAGTCGCGTCTGAACGGCAGGCAGCCGCTGGTGGGTATCATCCTGGGAAGCGGTCTGGGAAAACTGGCCGACCAAATCGAGGATCCCGTCGTCATTCCCTATAAGGAGATTCCCGGATTCCCGGTGAGCACGGCCATCGGCCACAAAGGCAACTTCATCGTGGGAACCCTGGCCGGGAAGACGGTCATCGCCATGCAGGGCCGCATCCACTTCTACGAGGGATACGGCATGAACATGAGCGTACTCCCTACGCGCGTAATGGTCTGCCTGGGCATCAAGTACCTGTTCGTTTCCAACGCCGCAGGCGGCACCAACCTCGCCTACAAGGTGGGAGACCTCATGATCATCAAAGACCACATCAACCTGCTGCCTAACCCGCTCATCGGCCCCAACCTGGACGAGTTCGGTCCGCGCTTCCCCGACATGACGCGCCCCTACGACCCTGCCCTCATCCGCCAGGCCGTGAAGATTGCCGCCGAGGAAGGCATTTCCCTGCAGCGGGGCGTGTATGTCGCCGTCACGGGTCCCTGCTATGAGACCCCGGCCGAATACCGCTACTTCCGCGGCATCGGCGCCGACGCAGTGGGCATGAGCACCACGCCGGAAGTCATCGTGGCCCGCCACAGCAGCATCCCCTGCTTCGGCATCTCCGTCATCACCGACGTCGCACACGCCACCGACGACGATGACTACGTAACCGACGGCGAAGCCATCGTGAAAGCCGCTGACTCCGCCGCCGATAAAATGACCGTTCTTTTTAAACGGATGATCGCCGAACTCTAGTCGAGAAGATTTCCCTTTTCGTCGTAAAAACGGTAGGATCCGGCCCATTTGACACGGAAAACGCCGTCTCCCATATAGACGATTTCATCGCCCGAAAGGCCGAAGACATCGTCGCCTTTCTTGTCGGCTACCCGGTAGCTGTTACCCAGTGTCTTGTAAATGAAAAAGCCATTAGGAAGCTGCTGGATAGGCGATTGGGAAGAGAGGCCGAAGATGCGCTCTCCCCAGGGATCGTAGATGTGCCAGAAGCTCATTTCGCGGACACTGTAATAGCCGCTGGGCAGGAGCCACACCTCGTCGCCGCTCAGGAGTTTGTCTCCGCTGGGCTTGCAGATGCGCACGGAACCGGCCCATAGACGGACGTGGCATCCGTTCGGAAGCTTCTGCCATTCCTTCTGGCAGCGGATGCCGCGGGATTTCTTGTTGGACTTGTGAGGTTTGCGATGTCTGAAGTCTTTCTGGTCAAAAACCTGATGCGTCTGGTGGTGATGACGATTCTGCTGATGATGGGCCTGCCGGGGCTGGCCGTATGCAGTGACGGCTACCAGTATCGTAGCCAGGATAAGAAGAAACTTTTTCATATCAGAATAGTTTTACCCCCTACAATTCAACTTTCGCGCCAAATCTTTAGAGGGTTATGTTAAATCATTGAAAGTTTTTTTGTACATTTGCAGATAGGGAAAAACAAACCGGCCATGCTGGAAGATATCAGAGAAAATATCAAACAGCTGATTGCGCGTTATGAGGCTGAGAAAGCGGAGAACGAGCGTCTTCGCGAGGAGCTACGTACGTGTGAGGAAACCGGAACTTCCCTTAGAAAACAGATAACCGAACTGGAGTCCGAACTGGAGACCCGAAAACTCACCGAGGCCTTTTCTGCCGCCGCCCCGGCGGATGCCAAGGCCAAGGTCGATAAACTGATTAAGGAGATCGATAAGTGCATCTCCTATTTGGAGGAAGCGTAATGGACCAGAAAATCAGCATCAAAATCGCAGGGCGCACCTTCAACCTCACGGCGTCATCGCCGGAAGTGGAAGAAGTGTACCGTCAGGCCGCCGATGCCATCAACAACCGTTTCGCATCCTTTACCAAAAGCCATCCCGGCCGTACGGTCAACGACCTGCTCTCGCTCGTCGCCCTGAACGAGACCGTCGTGCGCCTGAACATGCAGCGGGAACTGGAGCAGCGCACCAAGGCAGAACAGCAGCTGCAGTCAGATTTGGATCGCTATTTGAAGGACCTCAGATAAAGATTAGCCGTCAACCATCGAAAGCTGAAATCAACACGTTTCAACGCGCCGGGTTGACTCAGGCCGCAGATGGCGGGCCCAGGTTACCTCACGGGATTCTGCCCTCGGGCAGGACGGGGGATACCAGCAAGCGGCCGGGACCCAAATCTTATACCCATAAGATTTTCTGACTAGATGCTGACGGCTTTTTTACCAAAACATGTCTGTTTTCGAAACTGAAAGCAGACATGTTTTTTGTTGACACAAAACCTAACAATATTATATGGACATCGTAAGTATTATAATTGGATTCGTAGCCGGTGCCGTCATCGCACTGGCCGTGTACATACTCATCCGCCAGAGCCTGCTCAAGGGGAAGCGCGACGAGATTCTTGAGAAAGCCGAGATTGAAGGCGAAAAAATCAAGAACGAGCGCATTCTCCAGGCCAAGGAGAAATACCTTTCCCTCAAGGCCGAGCACGAAAAGACGGTCAATGAAAAGAACGCACAAATTCACGACGCGGAGAACCGCGTACGCCAGAAGGAGAATACCCTGAACCAGAAACTCTCCGAGGCAGACCGCAAAGCCAAAGAGCTGGAAGCCCAGATGGGCGCCGCCAAGGCCCGCGAGGAAGCCATGCAGGAGAAGGAACAGGAATACGAACAGTTGCGCACCCAGGTTATCCGTCAGATTGAGACCATCGCCGGCCTCAGCGCTCAGGAAGCCAAGAACCAGCTCATGGAGCAGATGAAGGCCGAGGCCCGCACCGAGGCCCAGGCCTATATCAACGACACCATGGACGAGGCCCGGCTCAACGCCGCGAAGGAAGCCAAGCGTATCGTGATCAACACCATCCAGCGCACCGCCACGGAAACCGCCATCGAGAATGCCGTTACCACCTTCCCCATCGAGAATGACGAAATCAAGGGCCGCATCATCGGCCGTGAAGGTCGTAACATCCGCGCCCTGGAGGCTGCCACGGGCGTTGAAATCGTTGTGGACGACACACCGGACGCCATCCTCCTCAGCGCCTTTGACCCGGTCCGCCGTGAAGTTGCCCGTCTGGCCCTGCACCAGCTGGTAGTGGACGGACGTATCCACCCCGCACGTATTGAGGAAGTGGTTACCAAAGTTCAGAAGCAGCTGGAAGAAGAGATTCTGGAAACCGGCAAGCGCACCTGCATCGACCTGGGCATCCACGGTCTTTCCATGGAACTCGTACGCCTTATCGGCCGTATGAAATATCGTTCCTCCTATGGCCAGAACCTGCTGCAGCACTCCCGCGAAGTGGCCAACATCTGCGCCATCCTGGCTTCTGAACTGGGGCTCAATCCCAAGATCGCCAAACGCGCCGGCCTCCTGCACGATATCGGCAAGGTCTCAGAGGAAGATCCGGATCTGCCGCACGCCCTGCTGGGTATGAAACTGGCCGAGCAGTACAAGGAAAAGCCCGAAATCTGCAACGCTATCGGCGCCCACCACGAGGAAACCGAAATGACTTCCCTCTACGCTCCCCTGGTGCTGGTGGGTGACGCCATCTCCGGTGCCCGTCCCGGTGCCCGCCGTGAAGTGATTGAAAGCTACATCAAACGTCTCCGCGGCATGGAAAACCTGGCCGGCGCCTATCCGGGCGTCACCAAGGCCTATGCCATCCAGGCCGGCCGCGAACTGCGTGTCATCGTGGGTGCTGAACAGGTCAGCGACCAGGAGGCCGAGGTCCTCTCCGGAGACATCGCCAAGAAGATTCAGGACGAGATGACCTACCCGGGTCAGGTGAAGATTACTGTTATCCGCGAGACCCGTTCTGTGGCCTACGCCAAGTAAGCATACTATCTTCGCATCACCATAACTGGAGCGGCCATGTGGTCGCTCTTTTTTTTGACTGGGAAGGGACGGACGCGAAGGACGTTGGGGCGCCGGTGGGGACGGTCAGTGAGGCGCGAGACGCATCCTGCGCGTGTTGGTCACGTTTGCCGTGCCGGCAAATCGTGCCCTCGGCAGGAAACTTACGCCGAAGCCGTATCCCAGGGGGAACGTCATCCCACGCGCGGAGGGATGGTGGGTGCACACATTGATTCGGGGATGGCCGTGCCCCCGGCTGACGCCGGAAGAAGGTTGGACCGTGCGCGAAGGTCGTTGGGGTGTGAAGACGCTGAGGGGAAGGTGGCAGGAACAAATGGGGAAGGTGTCATTTTAGGGCCGGGACCTTCACCACGGAAATGACACTGGAGAGCGGTGAGGGGCCAGATCAGTGGGGAAGGTCCCCCCAACGAAATGAGACCTTCCCCAAAAACGCAAGGGACCTTCACCAAACATACCGGGGACCTTCACCAGAGGTAACGAAGATGGGCCGGTAGCAGGCAGTGATGTTGCAGGTGGGAGGATGGAACGCTGCAGGTGGGCAAAAACCTTTGCCACCTGCGGCGCCCGAATGCGCCAGTGGCCATTTTGCGTTGCAGGTGGTGCACAAAAATGCCCACCTGCGACACTTTGTTGTTCCACCTGCGGCAGATTGTTGCGCCACCTGCGGCACTGGAGGGAACCGGTGCTAGTCGCCGAGGAGGAGGCGGGTGCTAGGCGACGAGGAGGGAACCGGGGCTAGTCGCCGAAGAGGAGGCGGAGGTCCCGGGCGAGGGCCGGGGCGGCCAGTTTTTCGGGGATGAACTTCCAGGAGCCGATGACCGCGGGGTTGCCGATGAGGGCGGGGTCGATGGTGCCGTGCTCCTTGAGGTAGTCGAACAGGATGTTGCGGATCTCGGGATAACGGGCGACGATGCGCTCGTCAATGAGGTCGGTGTCGATGCCGATCTCACCCAGAAGATTGCCGCCGCCACTTGCACGGTAGGAGGTCATGGCCACATTGTAAGTGCGGGAGGGGTCGAAGGCGGTGCCGTCGGCCATGGAATGGACGGCGATGCGGCGGCCGCGGGGCTTGGTGACATCGACGGTGTAGTTGATGCCGGCGGCGGAGTCGAAGTTATAGGGCCTGTCCACAAATGACCATCCTTTCTGCTGGTTGCGGGGGTTGTCCTTGGGCTCGATTTTGAGCACATGGTCTGCCGGCTTGGAGACGGTGCGGATCCAGCGGTCGTAGGAGGCTTCCAGGTAGCGGACCACCTCGTCACCGGTCATGGTGATTACGTACAGCTGGTTCTCGAAGGGATAGATGGTGAAAAGATCGTTGAACACAAGCGTACCGGCCTTCACCGTTCCGTTATAGGTAAGCGGGGCGGCGATGGAAATCTGCGCAGGAGCCATGCCGATGCACAGGGTGTGCACCAGGTTTACATAGTCGCTCATGCCCGTGTAGGCGTCACGGGTACGAAGATCGGCCTTAAGGGTGCCCACCTTCTGAAGGGTAAAGGCGCGGACGGCCTCGAAGTCTTTGCGGAAGTGCTCGCGCATGACGGGATCGGCCTTGGAGGCATCGACGGGGATGAGGTCAGTCTCGAAGGACTTCTTCACCACCTTGCCGCCGGAGACTGTCAAGTGCATCTTGCCGTGGCCCACGAAACGGCTGTGGCTTCCGGAATTGAGAAGCGCCGTGGTATCGCGGTTTTCCACATAGGGCCGATGGTCGTGGCCGCAGATGAGCCAGTCCACCCCCTTCACCAGATTGAAGGCATCGAGGGCTTCGGCCTCCAGGATGGAGCCGTCTCCCTGGCCGCAGGCCGAATGCATGGCGGCGACCACTACATCCGGCTGCTCGCGCTGCCGCACATAGTCCACATCCTGCTGGATGCGGGAGGCGATAGACTCGAAATGCATGCCGCTCCACAATTCCTCCGAAAGCCAGGCCTTGATGTTGGCGTTATTGTAGCCCAGCACGGCAATGCGGAGACCGGCTTTCACGACCATCCTGTAAGCCGGGAAGTAGGACTTTCCATTGTCGTTGCGGATGGCGTTGGCAGCCAGGAAAGGGGCGCCGGCGCGAATGAGGTCCTTCTGTACGCGGTCGTACACGGGATGGCCGGTTTCCACATCGTGGTTTCCCATGGCGATGGCGTCATAGTTCATGTATTCGATGAGGCGGGGAAACAGGTGCGGCGTGAGCGTATCCACGTAATTGTAATAGTAGGCGGCATTGTCTCCCTGCAGGCAGTCTCCGGCGTCCACCAGAAGGACGTTGCCGCGGCCGTCGGCCGTGCGGACACTGTCGATGTAGTAGTTCATGGCAAAAAGGGACTGCTTGATGTCCCCTCCCGTATAGGTAGAGTCGAACCAGGTGCTGTGCACGTCGTTGGTCGATAACACAGTGAGCGTGTACTCACCGTCTTTGAGCCGATGGCCGCAGCTCCCCAGGAGCAGCAGGCATACGACCGGGATGGCAAGGATGCGGGCTTTCATAGTTGAAGTGTTCTATCTGGGTCTGAAGTTTTTCATCTGCTGCATGAGGGTGCCGGTAACGGCGCCCTTCATCATCTTGCGGGTGCCTTCGAACTGCTTGAGCAGGCGGTTCACTTCCGGGAGGGAGGTGCCGGAACCGTCGGCGATGCGCTTGCGGCGGGAGCCGTTGATAACCTCCGGATGCTCGCGTTCGTAAGGAGTCATGGAAAGGATGATGGCCTCGGTGGACTTGAAGGCATTGTCGGGGATATCGACATCCTTGATAGCCTTGCCCACACCGGGAATCATGGCAGCCAGGTCCTTGATGTTGCCCATCTTCTTGACCTGCTGGATCTGGTTATAGAAGTCCCAGAGCGAGAACTGGTCCTTGGCCAGTTTCTTCTTGAGTTCGCGGGCCTCTTTCTCGTCGAACTGCTCCTGTGCCTTTTCTACCAGGGAGACTACGTCGCCCATGCCCAGGATGCGGTCTGCGATGCGTTCCGGATGGAAGACATCCAGTGCTTCCAGCTTTTCTCCGGAAGAGACGAACTTGATGGGTTTTCCCACAACGGCCTTGATGGAGAGGGCAGCACCGCCACGGGTATCGCCGTCCATCTTGGTGAGCACTACGCCGTCGAAGTCCAGGCGGTCATTGAAGGCGCGGGCGGTTTCCACGGCGTCCTGACCAGTCATGGCGTCCACCACGAAGAGGGTCTCCGTAGGCTGGACGGCCTTGTGCAGGGCCGATATTTCATCCATCAGCTCCTGGTCCACGGCCAGACGGCCGGCGGTATCCACGATGACGACGCTGTATCCATCGGCCTTTCCCTTGGCGATGGCGGCCTTTGCGATCTTCACGGGATCCTTCTCCCCTTCCTCGGTATAAACGGCTACCTCGATGCTTTCTCCCAGCACCTTGAGCTGTTCAATAGCGGCGGGACGGAACGTGTCGCAGGCGGCCAGGAGCACCTTCATGCCCTTCTTGGACTTCAGGTACAGGGCCAGTTTGCCGGAGAAAGTGGTTTTACCGGAACCGTTGAGACCGGCTACCAGCACCACGCCGGGATTGCCCTTGACATTGATTTCCTGGGCGGTGGAACCCATGAATTCCGCCAGCTCGTCGTGCATGATCTTGACCATCATCTGCTGAGGCTTCACGGCGGTGAGCACGTTGGCGCCGATGGCTTTGTCCTTTACACGCGTGGTGAAATCCTTGGCGACTTTATAGCTGACGTCTGCATCCAGGAGAGCTTTTCGGATGTCTTTGACGGTTTCTGCGATATTGATTTCGGTGATCTTTCCCTCACCTTTCAGTATTTTGAAAGACCGTTCCAGTCTTTCGCTCAGATTCTCGAACATAGTACTACTATTAGGTGCGCAAAGATACGAAAAATCCCCCATCGGCTAAAAAAAATGACGATTTTTATCTGTTTTAGCCGATGGGCTCAGAAAATGACCGAAAATTTTAATGTTTTGATCGACAGTTAGAAAAAATACATCATATATTAGTGCCCCTCCGGACAACGGTGTCCGGTCTTAAAATTTTATGCATTATGCGACACTGCAAAAAATGGTTAGGGGCACTGCTGCCCCTGATGCTCGGCCTCGCCGCCTGCGACGACTTCGCTCCCGCCGGCGGCGACGGCAACGGGCAACTTCGCTGGGTGCTGGATCACGGCGTCCTCACCAAAGCAAACACGGAAGAAATGCCGGACACGAACGATTTCATCCTCACTGTCAGGAATGCAGCCGGTAACATCCTCTACGAGGGGACTTACGGAGCATCCCCGCAGGTGCTGGATGTGGAAGAGGGCTATTACACGGTAAGCATCGTTTCCGTCAAGTTCGACACGCCCGCCTTCTCCAAGCCGCAGTACGGGGACGAGCAGGTGGTCAGGGTCCCCGGCGGGCAAAGCGTCACGGTAAAACTGTGCTGCAGCCTCCAGAATGCAGGTATCCGCTTGCGCACGGGCAGTGACTTCCTCACCGCCTACCCCGACGGCATCCTCTTCGTCAAGCAGGGGGACGTAAAGCTCAAATACCTGTACCGGGAAACACGGGTAGCCTACGTGAAGCCGGGATCCGTCTCCGTCATCCTCAACGAAAGCGGCAAAGAGCAAACACTTTTCACCCGCAACCTGGCGGCACGCGAGATTCTGTCCGTGAGCATATCGGCCCCGGGAGGGAGCAGCGGCGTAAGCGGCATCACCGTGCAGACAGACACCACCAAGCTATGGGAAAATGAGGAGTTCGTCATCGGGTCCGGAGGCTCTGGAGGACAGCCGGGGGCCGATTATTCCGTAGCCGAGGCCTCCCGCCACACAGGCGAGGAAGGCGTATGGGTGACGGGCTACATCGTGGGCGGCGACCTAACATCGGCCGGGAAAAGCGTGAAGACTTACGACATCACGAAGAACACGCACATCGCGCTGGCCGACCGTTCCTCCGTGACCGACAAGGAGGCCTGCATAGCGGTGGAACTCCCGTCCGGAAAGGTGCGTAACGCCCTCAACCTGGTGGACCATCCCGAACTTATCGGCAGGCGCGTGAGCGTAAAGGGAAACCTGGTGGAGAAATACTTCGGAACCCTGGGACTCAAGGCAAGCTCCGACTACAAATTCCGTTAGAGCAGGCGATAAATCCTGTGAACCAGCCAGGAGAAGGCTGCGTGGTACCATCTTCGGCCGCGCAGCCACTCCTGCAACTGCCATTCCCGGACCTGGAGATGGTCCTGCCCGAAAATTTCACGGCAGCGGAGGGCTGTCTCTTCGTCGTAAATGAGGGTGTCTATCTCGTAATTCACGTGGAAGCTGCGCCAGTCCAGATTGGACGCACCGATGATGGTGAAAACATCGTCGGCCACCAGCGTCTTGCAGTGGATGAACTCGCCGCCACGCTCCACGATGCGGACGCCGGCCTCCAGGCACTCGGTGTAGTAGCTCCGGTTACAGGGACCCAGCAGCGGCGTATCCACCTTTCTGGGCAGCATTACACGCACATCCACGCCCCTTCTGGCCGCCCCGGTGAGCGAGTGCATGAAAGACGGCGGAGGGACAAAGTACGGAGTCTGTATATACACGTAATCCCGGGCGTGGTCCAGTATCCAACAGTATGTGGCAAGCATGGCCGATTCCTTCGATTCCGGAGAATCGCTCACCAGCTGCACGGTCTTGCCCGTAAACGGAGCGTCCGGCTGGGCGACCGACTCGGGGAAATAGTGCTCGGGGGGATAGCTGAAACGGCCGTCCGAAGCCCTCCAGCTGTCCATGAACGACTGGTTCAGGGCCGGGACCAGGGGACCGGTAATACGCAGGTGGGTATCCCTCCAGCGGAAGAAATAGTTGTCATTGAGGTTCATTCCGCCGGTATAGGCCACCTCTCCGTCGATGACCACAACCTTGCGGTGCTGCTGGTGGAAAATCCTGTACAGCCACTTGTACACCCCGTGGCGGATATGCGTAAAGGGAATGATTTCCGCGCCGGCATCAATCAGCGGCTTCCAATAGGAATTGGGAATGGCCACCACCCCGCTCCAGTTGTTGTTGAGAAAACGGACTTCCACGCCCTCGGACGCCTTTTGGATGAGAAGGTCCCGCACCTCGCGGCCTCCTTTGTCGTTGCCGAAGCGGAAGTATTCTATATGGATAAAAGACTTGGCCCGGCGGATATCCTCGAGGAGAAGCTCACGCTTCCTCCCGCCGGAAGTAATAATTTCCAGCGAGTTACCCTCATACACCCGGTTATCCGGGTTCATCCGGCGCAGCAGCTGCGCCAGCGGACGTAATGCTTCCGGGACCGAAGGAAATGTTTTTGACGTGGTCATTGCAGGACAAATGTAGTCAATTTGCGCCAAATTGAAAAAAAAGAGTTGTGTTATTAAAAATTATTAATACCTTTGTTCCCACAATGTTTATGAACAGCGCACATCATCATCATCACCGTTCTTCCCAAGGCCGGTAGGTGATTCGTGTATGACAAATACATAGAAAGGGCTTGCCGGACGGGCAGGCCCTTTTTCGTGAAAGGCCGGGTCCGGACAAGCCAGAAAAAAACAACAAAAATATATGTTAAGACTGGCAATTCAATCAAAAGGAAGGCTGAGCGAAGAGACCACAGAACTGCTGCGGGAGATCGGCATCGGCCTTGACGACTCTCACCGAAAATTCCTCCTCCAGGCGCCCAATTTCCCCGTGGAGCTTCTTTACCTGAGGGACGACGACATCCCGCAGGTAGTCTCTGACGGGACGGCGGCCATCGGCATCGTGGGCCTCAACGAAGTAGTAGAGCGCGGACTCCCCGTACAACTGGTCAAACGCCTGGGCTTCAGCACCTGCCGCCTGTCCCTGGCCGTTCCCAAGAATGCAGGTTACGACGGACCCGACTGGTTCCGCGGCAAACGCATCGCCACCTCCTACCCCCGCATCCTGGGTGACTGGCTCAAGGAAAAGGGCATCGACGCAAAGGTACAGGTCATCACCGGCTCCGTGGAAGTGGCTCCGGCGGCAGGCATCGCCGATGCCATCTTCGACATCGTCTCCTCGGGAGGCACGCTGGTTGCAAACGGCCTCACGGAGGTGGAGAAGGTCTTCTACTCGGAGGCCGTCCTTATCTCCTCCGGCAAACTGGACAAAGCCGGGCAGGCCGTGCTGGACGAGATGCTGTTCCGTATTGAATCGGCCATGGTAAGCCGGCGCAAGAAGTACCTCCTTATGAATGTCCCCAAGGATGCCGTGGACGAAGCCATCAAGATTATCCCCGCCATGCGCAGCCCCACCATCATGCCGCTGGCCGCAGAAGGCTGGTGCTCCATGCACTCGGTGGTGGAAGAAGCCGACCTCTGGGACAAGATCAAAAAACTCAAGGCCCTTGGCGCCGAAGGCATCCTGGTACTGAACATCGATAAAATCATCCCCTAATGGAAACACTCATTAATCCTTCCCGCAGCAGTTGGGAAGCCCTCTGCCAAAGGCCTCTCGCCGACGACCCCATGGTCCGGGGCCGCGTGGAAAGCATCCTTGCCCGCGTAAAGGAAAAGGGAGACGAAGCCCTCCGCGAGCTCTCCCTGGAAATTGACGGGCGGGCGCTGGAAAGCATCGAAATCTCCCGCGAAGAGCTGAACGCCGTACGTGTATCCCCGGAGATTGAAAAAGCCATCGGCCGGGCCGCCATCAACATCACCGCCTTCCACGCAGCGCAGCGGCCCCGCGAGATTCGCGTGGAGACGGCGCCCGGCGTCACCTGCATCCAGCGGCCGGTACCCATCGGCAAGGTGGGCCTGTACATCCCCGGCGGGAGCGCTCCCCTCTTCTCCACCGTACTCATGCTAGCCCTCCCCGCCCGCCTCGCCGGTTGCCGGGAAATCATCCTCTGCACCCCCGCGCAGAGCCCCGAAGTGCTGTACGCCGCCCGCGTATGCGGAGTGAGCCGCATCTTCCGCGTGGGCGGGGCGCAGGCCATCGCCGCCATGGCGTACGGCACGGAGAGCATCCCCCGCGTGGACAAGATCTTCGGCCCGGGCAACCGTTACGTCACCACCGCCAAGCAAATGCTCAGTGCGGGGACTGTGGCCATCGACATGCCCGCCGGTCCGTCGGAAGTGATGGTACTGGCCGATGACACCACCCCCGCCGCCTTCGCCGCCGCCGACCTTCTCTCCCAGGCCGAGCACGGCCCCGACAGCCAGGTGATGCTGGTAACGGACTCCGAGGTCACCGCACGCGCCATCCTGGAAGAGGTGGAGCGTCAGAAGGCCCTCCTCCCCCGCTGCGACATTGCCCGGAAAGCGCTGGAAAAGAGCCGCGCCGTGGTACTGCCCGCCCTCGGGGACCGCATTGACTTTGCCAACACTTACGCCCCCGAGCACCTCATCATCGAGTGCACGGAGCCCTGGAAGCTGGCCGATGCCATCACCGCCGCCGGCAGCGTGTTCGTGGGCCCCTACACTCCCGAGAGCGCAGGAGACTATGCCTCCGGCACCAACCACACCCTCCCCACCAGCGGCTGGGCCCGCGCCTTCAGCGGGGTAAACATGGACAGCTACTACCGCAAGATGACCTTGCAGGAGATAACGCGCGAGGGCCTTGCGGGCCTTAGGAATACCATCGTGAACATGGCCGTGGCCGAGGGCCTGGACGCCCACGCCAATGCCGTAAAAGTAAGAACGGATGAATAGCATCGAAGCGCTGGTGCGGCCGAATATCCGCACTCTCTCTCCCTACTCCACCGCCCGCGACGAGGCCAAGGGCGCCCCGGACGTCTTCCTGGACGCCAACGAGAGCCCCTACGCCGGGCTGGGCTACAACCGCTATCCGGATCCCCGCCAGAAGGTGCTGAAGGCACGGGTATCGGCCCTCAAAGGCCTCCCTGCGGAGAATATCTTTCTGGGGAACGGCAGCGACGAGGCCATCGACCTCATGTACCGCATCTTCTGCACGCCGGGCCGGGACAACGCCGTTGCCATCGAGCCCAGTTACGGCATGTACGCCGTAGCGGCCGACATCAACGACGTAGAGCTGCGTCCGGTGCCGCTGGGGGCCGATTTCGCCCTTCCCGTGGAGGAGCTCCTGGCCGCGGCCGACGCCAACACGAAACTCCTTTTCCTGTGCTCGCCCAACAACCCCAGCGGCAACGCCTTCGCGCCTTCCGCGCTTATGGAACTGGTGCGGCGTTTCCCCGGCATCGTGGTGCTGGACGAGGCCTATGCCGATTTCAGCGCCAAGGGCAGCCTTCGCGCCGCCGTGCGGGAATGCCCCAACCTGGTGGTGCTCCAGACCTTCTCCAAGGCGTACGGCCTGGCGGGCCTGAGGATAGGGATGGCCTTCGCCGATGCCTATGTCATAGACCTCATGAACCGCGTCAAGTATCCGTATAATCTGTCGGAAGCCACACAGGAGCTGGCGCTGAAGGCGCTGGAGACATCGCCGGAAGAAAACATCCGGGAGATTGTCTCTGAGCGGGAGCGGCTTTTCCAAGCCCTTCCCTCCTTCCCCTTTGTCCGGAAGGTGTACCCCAGCGACGCCAACTTCCTGCTGGTGCAGGTAGATAAGGCCGATGAACTCTATGAGGTGCTGCTGAGCGGCGGCATCATCGTGCGCAACCGCTCCCGCGTGCCGGGCTGCAGCGGCTGCCTCCGCATTACGGTGGGAACGCCCGCCGAAAACGACCGACTCCTTCAAATCCTCTGTAACTATGCGTAAAGTCATTTTCATAGACCGCGACGGAACGCTCCTCCGGGAGCCCGCCGACGAGCAGATAGACGCCCTGGAGAAAGTGGCCTTTGTCCCCGGAGCCATCTCCGGCATGAAGGCGCTCACCGGGCTGGGATACGAACTGGTGATGGCCTCCAACCAGGACGGACTGGGGACATCGGCCTTCCCCGAAGAAACGTTCTGGCCCGCCCAGAACTTCCTCCTGGACACCCTGAAAGGGGAAGGTGTGGTGTTCGACGACATCCTGATTGACAAGCACTTCCCGGCCGACAATTCCCCCTGCCGGAAGCCCGGGACGGGGATGTTCGGGAAGTACCTGGACGGAACTTATGATTTAGCGGCGTCCTGGGTCATCGGAGACCGGGAGACCGACCTGGAGCTGGCCCGAAACCTGGGATGCAAGGGGCTGCAGGTGGGGCCGCTCAGCTGGGAGCAGATCGTAGAGACCATCCGGAGCAGCGAACGCTGCGCCGTGGTGGCCCGCAAGACCCGCGAGACGGATATCTACGTGCGGGTGGACCTGGACGGCAAAGGGGCATCGGCCATCGACACCGGCCTCAAGTTCCTGGACCACATGCTGCAGCAGTTGGTGACGCACGGCGGCCTGGCGCTGGAGATCCGCTGCAAGGGAGACCTGGAGGTGGACGAGCATCACACCATGGAGGATGTAGCCATCGCCCTGGGCGAGGCCATCCGGCAGGCGCTGGGGGACAAGCGGGGTATCGGCCGATACGGCTTTGCCCTTCCCATGGACGAGAGCCGCGCCATCGTGCTCCTGGACCTGGGCGGCCGCAGCGAGCTGGTGTGGGACGTGGAGTTCACGCGCGAATACGTGGGAGACGTTCCCACAGAGATGTTCAAGCACTTTTTCAAGTCGCTTTCGTCGGCCCTGCAGGCGAACATCTATGTGCAGGCACGCGGGGAGAACAACCATCACCTGGCCGAGGGCATCTACAAGGCTTTTGCCAGAACGTTGAAGCAGGCGGCCGCGCGCAATGTTTTCTCTTATGACTTACCTTCTTCCAAAGGACTGTTATGATAGCGATTATAGACTACGAAGCGGGCAATATCTGCTCGGTGGAGAATGCCCTTTCCCGGCTGGGGGCTACGTATGAACTCACGGCCGATCCGGCCCGCATCCGGGAGGCCGACAAAGTGATCCTTCCCGGGGTGGGCAACGCCGCGAAGGCCATGGAGAGCCTGCGGCGGAGCGGCCTGGACGAGGTGATTGTCCGGCTGCGGCAGCCGGTTCTGGGCATCTGCGTGGGCATGCAGCTGATGTGCCGCGGCTCCGAGGAGGGGCCGGTGGAGTGCATGGGACTGTTCGACACCCGCGTGCGCCGGTTCACGGAAGCGCCCGACGCCAAGGTGCCGCACATGGGCTGGAACAGTATCGGCAATCTGGACAGCAAGCTCTTCAAGGGGATCCAGGGGGGCAGTTTCGTGTACTTTGTGCACTCGTACTTCCCGGGCCTTTGCACCGACACCATCGCCACCTGCCGGCACGGGT
>JAEEGK010001010.1_pt1 | contig 70589 bp, 49 predicted proteins | sample 8958771 | NCBI WGS metagenome assembly JAEEGK01 (sample SAMN16246547, study PRJNA631951) | gut metagenome | biome: gut microbiome; feature: rumen; material: SC-attached | host: Bos | place: Iran: Karaj | collected 2018-10
CAGTCAGCCTCATCACCCGCGGGACACAGGAGACCATTTCACTTCCGGTAGTCTCAGTGAGCGGCGGCAACGGAAAACTAAGTGTCGTTCTCGATGGAAGATCACTTGGAGAGAAGTTCTTCACCGGCAAGCTACAGATGAAAGCAGTGGTTGTCATTTCAGACGGCAACAATGAGCGCACCAGCGAGTATATTTCTATTGCACCAAAGGAGTACACAAACAATATTATTCGGTATACAAGCAAAGACGGAAAGATTGTTATTCCTTATCGAACAGATGGTTTTGGTGCCAACCTCATTTCAAATGAATATAAAAACGGAAGAGGCACAATTCTGTTTGATGGGGATGTGACGAGTATTGGGAATTGGGCTTTTGGAACTTGTAGTGGATTAGTATCCATAGAAATACCTAATTCTGTAACAATTATAGAATACAATGCATTTGATGGTTGTTCGGGATTGGCAGATATCACTATTCCTAATTCAGTAACGAGTATCGGATATTGGGCTTTCGTTAATTGTTCTTCTCTTTCAGAGATAAAGATTCCTAGCTCAGTAACAAGTCTCGGCAAGGGAGTTTTTATGTATTGTCGTGGATTATCCACAATTATTGTAGATTCCAATAACCCGAATTATGATTCTCGAAATAATTGCAATGCGATTATAGAGACTAATAGTAATACCTTAATTTCCGGATGTAAGGAAACAATCATTCCAAACTCTGTAGAAAGACTTGATAGCTGGTCATTTACTGGTATCGACGGAATAACCACCATTGAGATACCCAATTCTGTTAAAAGTATTGGAGTGGATGCGTTCCTGTGGTGTCATTATCTGACATCAGTAGTGATTCCTGATTCGTTGACAAGTATTGAGGGTAATGCTTTCTGGGGTACAGGATTGACATCCATTATGATTCCAAAGTCTTTAACTAGCATTTCTATTACTGCTTTTCCTTTCCATGAGTTATCCACTATTACAGTAGATCCTAGGAATCCTATCTATGATTCCCGAGATAATTGCAATGCGATTATTGAGACTGAAAGCAACACTCTTTTTAAAGGATGTATCAACACCGTAATTCCGAATACCGTAACAAGTATCGGAAGAAAGGCATTCGAGGATTGTAGCGGATTGACCACAATTGAGATTCCGAGTTCTGTAGCCACTATTGGCGAAGATGCTTTTAGGAACTGTAGCGGATTGACCTCTATTGACATCCCGAATTCTGTGACGACTATTGGTGAGTGCGCTTTCTATGAGTGCAGCGGATTGACCACAATTGAGATTCCGAGTTCTGTGGCCACTATTGGCAGCAATGCTTTTAGGAACTGTAGCGGATTGACCACAATTGAGATTCCGAGTTCTGTGGCCACTATTGGCGATGATGCTTTTAGGAACTGTAGCGGATTGACCTCTATTACTTTATTGGCAACTACTCCTTGCAAAATTGGTTTTGATATTTTTGAGAACACTAACGATTGCCCACTTTATGTCCCGTCTGAAGCAATATATAATTATTATTTAGCACCTAATTGGAAGTACTATAAAAATAGAATCCAGGCGATTCCGTAAATGATTAATTACAAACGATAAAACCTTTATATTATGCAAGTTAACGATATTAATGTTATTAACGTAGAGCTTGACAGTGACCTCTATTTTAGAACGGGTTATAAGTGGGATGTCTGCTTTGAGTTCTTTAATATGCACAGAGGGAAAGCACTGTATGATAATAAACAGGAGGCTTGCACCCTTTTGTATAAATACTTAAGAGCGTTTGGCATGGCCAGCAGGAAGGCTTTTTATGTGGGTTGGTCCCCAAATGATTATATGCCATTGATAATGTATGTTTCACAGCATCCAGTGGGATATGATTTCAGACTGAAAGACACGGAGAATCTGATAGGGCTATTTAATGATGTAGCGAATACTGTATCTGCAATCAATCACAGGAAATACAATACTCAAAGAACCCCTTCCGTAGTCGCCGTCACTAAGGTAATGATGGCGGTATATGGTAACGTACCCGCGTTTGACTCACGGTTTTCGAAAAGATTCAGAGAAATTACAGAAGATTATAATAATAAGCATAAAGATCAGATACCATTATTCACTAGAGTATTTAACGAAGAGAACTTGTTGACAATCAATAGGTTTTATCAAGACAACAAGAAGGAGTTAGATAGAATGGCAAAGAGACATCTTCGTTCTAGAGATAGACAAGAGTTAAGCTCGTGCTATACTATAGCTCGTCTCATTGACTGCTATGGTTGGCATTAATAATGGTTGACCTTTCTTATGGTTTTGAAGAGAATACAACATAGATACATACTAAAGCATTTATTCATCATGATTTCCTAATAGTTAGGGTCGAGGATGAATGATATCATCAAAACAATACAATTATGAACAGAATCATTGTATTACGGGTTGTCAGGAGGGTTACGCCTCTGGGACACGTGGCTGTTGGTGATATGACAGCAATTGACGTTTGGAGGGAGATTTGTGGTGGACATCCGGAGGAGATACAGTCGGTGTCTTTCCGTCTTCCTGGTAGAAGTATAATCACGCTTAGGAGCTTGATAGGATTTCGTCGTTATGGCGGCATCTCCAATGCCGATTTGAGGCGGTGGATTATCAATTCGAATTATGATGCACCGGGAACCGACTTGGTATTCGAGATAAACTATTCTGAGGAAGATCGCTCAATCGAATATACTTTCCTTGGGAAACTGGACAGGCGGGTTTGATGCCATTCAACGTTGATGTCAAAACAACGCCCCCATCGTCCCTAGAACTCTCTCCCTTATCAATCTGCATCAATTATGGACCTTTGCCGATGGAGACCCGCAAGAAGATGAAGATTGTATCTCCCTGCAGCCAGATATTCAATTTTTTTTGCGTAAATTTCATGGTTGCGGAATGATTGACCTATGAAGCAGAATATCCTGATATTGATTATTCTTTCTGCGGCCTTGCTGGCGTGCGAACCGCAGACGGGGAGTGAAGAATTCCAGGCTCCGAAGATCGAGTCGGCGGAGGTGGTCGTGGATGGATTGAAGGCCAGCTTTTCTTGTACTGTATCGGACGAAAGGGCCGAGAGTTTCGGTTTTGCCTATGGTATCCGTGGAGAGGAGAAGACCACGGTAATGTGCGAACTGAATGACGGGGTCTTTGAAACCATGACCGGCTGGCTCGTTCCCGGAGAGACCTATGAGTGGTATGCTTTCGTAAGGGCCGGAGATTCGGAGGTCCGGACAGAGACACAGGAATTGTACATTGATGAGACTCCTGTCATTCCTGACCCGGGCTTCAGGAATTACCTCCTTGCCAATTATGACTTTGATAAAGACGGCGCGTTCACATACAAGGAGGCTCTGAAAATCAAAGCGTTGCAATTCTGTTCGAACGACTGGAACGTCACATCCCTAAAAGGAATCGAATATATGCCTAACCTGGAGGTCCTTATCTGTTCCGGTGCCGGAGAATGGGGTACGGCCAAACAGGATGGAACCGACTTGACACCTATTTACGGCCATTACTATATCGGACCGTACGGTGGCACCTGGCCAAACTGCTGGGGTCCGCTGGGTACGCTGAAGTATGTGGATGTATCAAATAATCCTAAGCTCAAGAAACTCGAACTTGGTAGTAACAGTGGCCTGGGTGAGGAACTTGGAATCCTGGACCTTTCGCACAACCTGGCATTGGAATATATTGGTCTGGCTGTAACATGGCTGGAATATCCTGATATAAGCAAGCATACAGAACTGGAATTTATCAGTCTCGGTCATCTCCGAGGCAAATTGCCTGATTTGTCAGGCTTGCATAAGGTGAGAGAATTGAGGATCGACAATCCACAAGATCTGTATATTGAGAAAATCGATTTGGACTTGTCGCAGATGCCGGATTTGGAAATACTATATGTAACGGGTAAGGTTCGTTCATTATCAGATCTCTCTGCCAATCCTAAACTTCGGGAATTGGCTATATCATATACTCCGCTTGAGAATATGGACCTTTCCGGATGTCCAAGATTGGAGATCCTTGATGCCACCGGATGCGGCTTTGGCGTTCTAAATGTATCTGCAAACCCTAATCTCAAGACGCTTCATATTCCCGGGAACAATCTCAGAAGCATTGATTTATCATCAAACACACAACTGGAAACAGTCAATATAAACAACAACAAACTTACCTCCCTCAGTGTGTCCAGCTCTAAATTGATACACCTGGATTGCTTCGAGAATGAACTCGTTTCCCTTGATGTAACTGGGTGCAGTCAGCTGGAATGGCTGTCTTGCTATCTAAACAAGCTGAAAACATTGGATGTTTCAAACAACCCGAATTTGAAACTGCTGGGTTGCTGGTGCAATGAATTAGGTTCCCTGGATGTCTCCGAAAATGTGAACATCGTTCATCTCAGTAGCGCGGGTAATAAACTAACCTCTCTTGACGTTTCGAACCTGCATAACATGGAGGTTCTTAGATGTGAGGGGAATAATCTGACGTCGCTGGATCTTAGCAATTGCCCAAGGTTGCAGTACATTGAATGCAGCAATAACAATCTTTCGTCGTTGGATGTTTCCAATAATCTGCTGCTCGGGCAGGCCATCCACGTCGATGAGGCTGGCCTGTATTGCGTGCAGACGACCGACTATTTTGGAAAGAACCTTTTGAAAACTCTATATGTCGCTGAAGGACAGGTGATTCCGTTTGTCACCGAGAACCGAAGTGAAAAACATGTTCCAGCAGAAACAAACATAGTAATAAAGAATAAATGAACGACAAACAGATTCCCGAGCTCGCCTTCCTGCTTCAGGAGGTCGCCCGCAAATGGGGACGCAATCTTTCAACCACCTCGCATTTTGAAGCGTTGTCTGTCGATATAGAGAAATCAAACGGAGACTTCGTTTCTTCGTCAACATTGAAGAGACTATGGGGATATGTCAGCCTTCGCCCTACACCCCGGATTGACACCCTGGATGTGCTATGCAGGTATATAGGATTCCGGAACTTCAATACTTTCAAGGCATCGCTAAGAGATAACCCGGCCTTCTCCTCGGGCTTCTTTACCAGCAAGTTCGTTTCTTCGGACAGTCTCTCGGAAGGCGATGCCTTGACGATAGGCTGGGCTCCGGACAGAATCGTTGAGTTGAAGTATCTCGGAGAGGGACTTTTCCGTGTTGAGAGCAGCCGTAACTCGAAGCTTATGGAAGGAGATGAATTCCATGCGACCCAGTTCCTGCTCGGCTGGCCTCTCCTGATTTCCAAGATCAAGCGCGGCGAAGAATATACTCCATCTTTCGTTGCCGGCAAGAAAGAAGGACTCAATTATATCGAGTTGGGTGAAGTAGGTAAGTAAGAACGCTTTATAGATCCAAACTGCCGGGATCTTTGAGGAATTGGATGATAGGGATGGTAACAATGCCGCTCTCGTCACGTTTGAGACGGATATTCTCGCCAGTCACGATAATCTTTTTGAACGAATCATTTATTTCACAAAGAGAACGGGTCTCCTGCCGGACTTTTTCATCATCCGGCATTTTCCATGCTGATTGGATATAGTAACGCTTGCTCCCCTTATTGGCAATAAAATCCACTTCAAGGGTAATCCGGACAGGTTTTCCGTCCTTATACCTCGTGCGGATGGTTACATTGCCGACATCAACCCTGAAACCACGGTAAAGAAGCTCATTGTAGATTATATTCTCCATTATGTGGTTTACTTCATTCTGGCGGAAGGACAGGATCGAATTGCGAATCCCAAGATCTTGAAAATAATACTTTGAAAGGGAACCTATATAATTCTTTCCCTTTATGTCGTATCGTTCAGCCTTGGAAGTAAGGAAGGCATCTTCCAGATATCCCATATAAGTTGTTATTGTCTTATTGGTCAAATCTTTAGTGTTCTTCAGGCTCTTGAACGTATTTGCCAGTTTGTTAGGATTCAGCGGAGATCCAATCGATGAGGCGATCACTCGTACAAGCTCCTCGAATTCCGTTGGGAATTCAATTCTGTTCCGGTCATATATGTCTTTCAGGTAAACGGTCTGGTAAAGGTTCTTCAGATAACTGATTTTCCTGTCCTCTCCTTCTTGCAACAAAACCTGAGGTAACCCTCCAAAGGTATAATAATCAAGCCATGCATCGTTGTCCGAGCCATCGTAAGCGGTCAGGAATTCACAGAAAGAAAGAGGCAGCAAGTGTATCTCATCTCCGCGACCGCGGAATTCAGTTGAGATATCTTTCGAGAGGAATTTGGAATTACTGCCGGTAACATATACTTCTGCGTTATCCTTCAGATTCAGTGTTGCGAGAACGCTCACAAATTCTTTTATCTCTTGAACCTCATCAATGAGGATATAGTAGGTGCCGTCATCCTGCATTGCAGAATCGACATATTCCAGAATATAATCCGGATCTTTGAACGAGGCCTGTTTTCTGTCTTCAAGGTCAATAAGTATGATATGGTCTGAAGAAACACCTTCTTGGAGCAGAAAGTCCTTGAAAAGTATCTTCAAGAGATATGACTTGCCACAGCGGCGAATTCCGGTAATGATTTTAATGAACCCGTTCCCTCTGGACCGGATCATTTCATTCAGGTATACAGGTCTTTCGATTCTCATACTTTCCAATATTTTGACACTTTTGTCAAAAATCTGGAAACAAAATTAATGATTATTCTGAAAATACCAAAGGGGAGATTCGATTACTCATCGAACAATTCCGTGGCTTGCCTGAATATTTCATCGATAGCTGCCGCATCTTCTTTCACGGTCGTTTTGGTTTTACCGGAAGGTTTGGGCTTACTTGCAGATGCTTTTACTGATGTAGCGGTATCTTTCTTGACGGTAGCGGATGATAGGCTGGAGACTGTATCTGAGATTTCTGCAGTTGGCTGCTGTACTGACGATATTATGGTGTCTTCAGTCGCGGCCGGCTGCGATTCAGCTTTGCATCCCGGCCAAGACTCCGGCAGCAGTGACAGGACCGCCAGCAGAGCCACCACGGCAATGAATAATATTCCTGAAACAAGCGGAGCATTGCTGTGGAGAGCTTTCTTGACTTGGGCAATGTTATGGTAGCGGTTCGCCGGTTTCTTTTCGCAGCACTTCCTCGCCACTCTGCGGTAGTGTCCTGAAAGGCTGTACATTACCAGGCCGAGTGAATAGATGTCGCTCCTTGCATCGGCCTTGCCTCCTTCCAGGACTTCAGGAGCGGAGAATACTGCTGTCCCGGCCGGCTCCTTCAGGACGGAATGACTGTCGGAGTCTGAGAGTCCGAAATCAATGAGTTTCACCGTGTCTCCGCTATAGGTCAGAATGATGTTCGAAGGCTTAAGGTCGCGATGGAATATCTGCTTGGAGTGCATATAGGATAGAGCGTCGCAGAGTTCATCAAGAATCTTGTCGGAGACCGTCTTTTCCATCTTGCCGGAAGCAAGAGCCTCTTCGAGTGTCCGGCCGTCAACCCACTCCATTTCGATACAATGACCCAGACCATCTACATCCCGGAAATCGAAATACTGGCAGATGTTGTGGTGGTTCAATGAATAGCCGATTTCGAATTCCTTCTTGAGCAGGCTTTCATACAAAAGATCGCCGCGATATTCTTCTTTCAGGCATTTCAGGACCAGGAATCGTCCGGACCGTTCCGTCTTGTACAGTTCACAATAGCCGTTGCCATCACCGCCTATCCTGACAAGTTTTGAATAGTCAGGACTGGATGGCATGGAAGGCATTCTGAAAAACCCGGAAGACTCGTCCATAATGTGATTTATCTTCTCAAAGATACATCATAATTTCTTAAATTTGTATGTTTTGAAAGGGTTCCTCAAATATTTGCCGATTCTTCTGGTGCTGGCGTTCCCCTTGCCTGCAAGTGCACAGAGAAACTCGATAGACGAAGCTATCGCCCTATACGAGTCTATCTGCAACGAATGCATAATACTCAGGGAGAAAGCCCAGTCCGGCGAGCCTGTTCAGAGCGGGTCTTTTGCTGAACTTCTAAGCAAGTTGTCCGGGCTGCGAAGCCTGCTTTCGAATTCCAAGGATCAGATGACCCGTTCGCAAAAGATGCGGCTTGAAAGTATACGTCTGCGTTATGAAGAGGCATTCCCTTCAGCTAAATCAAAACAGAATTCCGGCGCCAAGTTGTTTGCCTTACAGCCCGCTCCTCTGGTTGTTATTCCTGCCGTGCCTCTTACGGGTCCTGGTTTAGCGACACCAACAACACCAGGACTACCACATTCGTCATCTGTTCATGCGCACCTAACCTCCTCAGCATCAACGTTATCTCCTTCGTCACAGATGGTAGCATCCTCTACAGGACGTATACCTCTAGTCTCAGCGAAGAGAAAGGCACTGGGAGTAATTGCTGTCGGCGAACTGCCGCTGAACCAGGCCGGTCTGATGGTGGCATTTTCCAGCGGTCGTATCGGTGGCTATCTGAAAGGAACGGCCAGTCCGAGTTTCCAGTCTGCCTCCTACGATTGCTTCTCTAACGGGACGACAGAAAACGGAAGTATCATCTGGACGACAGGGAAAGAAAGGAATACCGGATATTCTTTAACCGCAGGCATAACGGTTTCTGTCGCTAATCCTTTTTCCATCTATCTCGGCGGCGGTTATGGCCGCAGCGGGGTGCTGTGGAAGGACTCTTCCTCCGACTGGGCAAGAGTTGCTGATATGGATCTCAAGGGTGTCAAGGCCGAGACTGGACTTATCTTTTCCATCGGCAGGTTCTCGATCCTCGCCGGCGCCTCGACACTTTCGCTCAAGGATTATTCTTTCCAAGCTGGCCTGGGATTCAATTTCTAATCCCTTCCAGGACGATACAATAGTGGTGGAGGATAAATAATTATATATTAACAGATTAAGTATTTTGATGGTAGCGATTTTGGCACCATCTTTTTGTGGATTTAATTGATAGATAAGGAGTTATCCTCCACCATAAAACAGCCGAAGGAGGGGAAAAAGGGCTTCTGTTGCCATATTCAATGGTTTTTATTAAATTAGCAAGTCATTGCATAATTAATTAACTACATATTCTAATATGGCACAATCCAGAAGAGAATTCATCAAGAAGGCTGGACTTGGAGTGGCTGCGGCCACCATCCTGCCTCGCAACGTGCTGGGAGCGATGAACGGTGACAAACGATTTGTCGCCCCGAGCGACCGGATGACCCGCGGAATCATCGGAGTGGGAGGTATCGGAATGAGCAACCTCCACTTCGTCAGCGACGAACGCTGCCGCCTGGTAGCCGTTTGCGACGTTGACAAGGACCATCTCGACAAAGCCCTGGCCAAGGGACAGGAAAAGTTCGGGGAGAAACTTCAGGCCTACAGCGACTGGCGCGACCTTGTCCATGACCCTAACGTGGACATAGTCCATATCGCTACTCCATCACATTGGCACGGACTCATGGCGGTGGAAGCCGCTAGGGCCGGCAAGGATATATTCTGCGAAAAACCTATGACGAGGACCATCGGGGAAGGTCAGAAGGTAGTCGAAGCGGTACACAAGTACGGAAGGATATTCAGGCTTGACACCTGGTTCCGCTTCAAGGACACTTTCTACGGCCTCGGAACCACGGTAGAGCCACTCAAGAAGCTCGTTGACAGCGGACTCCTGGGCTGGCCTCTGACGGTCAGGATCTCCGGAGCGACTGGTTTCGCATGGAAATTCTACTGGACGGGCAAGACCAACCTCGAGCCGCAGCCGATTCCGAAAGAACTCGACTACGACATGTGGCTCGGACCTGCTCCTGTAAAGCCATATCACCCGCACAGGGTCCATTCCTCTTTCCGCGGTTACTGGGACTACGAGTCCGGCGGACTCGGCGACATGGGCCAGCATTACATCGACCCGGTGCAGTATATTCTCGGAAAGGATGACACCCTTCCGGTGAAAGTCGAGGTGGATGCCCCTCAGCAGCATCCTGATGCCGTAGGAATATGGCGCAGCATCACCTACACCTATGCCGACGGCTGCAAGATCATCCTTGAAGGCGAAGGCTTCGAAAGCGAAGGCAAGGTGCCTTACATCGAAGGTCCGAAGGGAAAGGTTTACAAAGGCTTCGAGTGCACCATCCCTAACGTGATGGACATCATCAACCAGCTCCCTGACCCGGAACCTCGCCATACAGATTTCCTGGACTGCGTGCGTACCCGCCGCAAGTTCGCCCTCGCGGAGGACAACGGCCATCACAGCTGCACGATTGTGAATATCGGCTCGTGCGCCCTGCGTCTCGGCAGGACCCTCCACTTCGATCCGGACAAGCAGCTGTTCATCGGCGACGATGCAGCCAATCTGCTTGTCCACCAGCCTATGCGCGCACCTTGGAAGATTTAAAAAAGTAAGGATATGAAAAAGATATATTCGATAGCATTGCTTCTGGTCCTGTCTCTGTCGCTCTATGCCCAGGACGCCAGGAACAGGACAGTTGAAACGGTCGTGGCTGACGTGCTTGCCGCAATGCCTGCACAGACGGCAGATGTCCTTTCAAGCCATATGGCCGACCTTGCGGCCACCGCCCCTCAGTCAGTTTTGGAAGTTGCCAAGCTGATGAAACCGGCCGCCGCAGGAGTAAAGAACAGCATTTATGAATATGCTCTCACGGGTCTGGTCAACTACGTCAACGACCCGCAGCACAATGCCAAGGCAGCGGACGTGCTGAAAGGCCTCCAGGAAGCTGCCGCAGCCTGCCAGGATGCGACCAATAAATCCTTCTTCGAGTCTCTTCAGAATATGCTCCGACCTTATCAGGCACCGCAGGAAGAACCTGGCCTGACCCTCAAGGAAGCGAAGAAGCTTCTGAAAGCCGGCAGTGCCGCGGAGAAATGCCTGGCTGCCTGCACCATAATGAAAGAGCAGCCTGCAAAGGTTTGGAAGACAGTTGCTTCCGCCCTTAAAAGCAATGACGGACAGTTCCGTAATTCAGTTATCGACAATGCTACCAAAGCAGTAGGTGCCAATGCCCTCGTGCCGCTGTTCGCCTCCAAGTTCAAGAAACTCGGGAACGAAGCCAAGGCGGATGTCCTGAACTGGTTCGGCGACAACAAGATTTCGGCAGTATCCGATCTTGTGGCATCAGCCGTGAATGAGGGAGGCGAGATTGGCAAGGCAGCCATATCCGCTGCCGGAAAGATCGGAGGGAAGAAAGCCCTTTCAGCACTTCTCGGCCAGCTTGGAGGAGAGAACGCCGAAGAAAGTCTTATCGCCCTGAAGTCCTTCAAGGGAGATATCCAGGATGATGTTTGCGCTCTTCTCGCCAACGAGCTTGCCTCAGGCAAGGACTTCTCCGTCGGAGACAATGGCAAGCTTCTCCTGAACCTGCTCAATCTCGTGAACGCGAGGAAGATAGCCAAGGCGGCGAAGCAGGTATATTCGATGCTGGGTTCCGGCAGCAAGTACCTTGAGGCACTTGGAGTCAATGCCCTGCAGAACGTGGTGGGCACCGATGACATCGACAAGGTGGCCGGCTTGCTCGACAATGCAGCCCCTGTTCAGGAGTCCGCTTTGCAGAAAGCCCTTACTTCGGCACTCCATACCCTGGCTCCAGCCGAGCAGTATTCTAAACTGTCAGGGATAATGAAGAAGGCTGCCAACGTGGCCAAGTTCTATCCTTGCCTTGCGGCTACAGGGGTTGACGAGGCCGTGGACGACCTTGTCGCAGACGTGGAAGGTGGCAGCTGGAAAGCCTTGCTTTCCCTTTTGAAGGTAGACAACTACAAGGCCGCACCGGCGCTCCTGAAGCTCGCCAAGTCTGACCTTTCAAAGGCCGGACCTTTGCTCAGCCGCTACATCAGTTTGGTGGACGAATATGAAACTTCCGCCGAGAAGAAGCGTTTCAATCTCGGAGAAGTCCTCAGCCTCGCCGGTTCTATGGAGGATGCGGCCCTCAGGACAATCTTGAAGAAATCAGCCCTCAAGTCCCTGTCCGGAGTGCCGACGATGAAAGCCTTCCTGCTTGCAGGAAAGTACCTTGGAGACAAGGAGGCTGCTCCTTTCAACGGCGCTTTCTACGAGGCTGCCGATGCAGTGAGGAAGATTGCTGCGAAGACCACGGAGGAGATAAATTACACCGACCTGAAGGATAATCTGACCAAGGCTGCGGAAATATATGCATCCACCGGCAAAGCCGATGATGCTTATCTGGTCAAAGAAATAGAAACGATGCTGGCCAAAGCCGAACCGTCACCGATATCCGAACTTACGGAAGAGGAAAAGAAGCAAGGCTTCGAGATGCTGTTCGACGGGACCAACCTCGACAAGTGGCAAGGAGACATGGAAGGGTACATCCCTGTGAATGGAACCATCTATGTTTCTGCCAATTACGGCTCCACGGGCAATCTCTACACGAAGAAGGAATACCGCAATTTCGTCTTCCGTTTCGAGTTCTGCTTCCTTCGTGAAGGCGTCAACAACGGAGTCGGTATCAGGACTCCGATGGGAGTCGATGCGGCATATTACGGAATGTGCGAATGCCAGATCCTCGACCACGACGCTCCTATGTATGCCAACCTGCGCGACTACCAGGTCCACGGTTCGGCGTACGGTCTGATTCCGGCGAAACGGGTCGTCCACAAGCCGCTCGGTGAATGGAATACTGAGGAAATCCGCGTCGAGGGAGACCGTATCAAGGTTACCCTCAACGGCGAAGTGATACTCGACGGCAATCTCCGCACGGCCTGCAAGGGACGCAACGTCTCTCCTGACGGCAGCAAGGAGAATCCTTACACCTACGACCACAAGAACCATCCGGGCATGTTCAACAAGACCGGATATATCTCTTTCTGCGGCCACGGAGAAGGTCTCAAGATCCGCAACGTAAGGGTGCTTGACTTAGGTAACAAGAAATAAAATAATCAGAATATGAAGAAGATACTTATAGCGCTGAGCGCGCTCGTCGCTCTTTCCCTGGGTGCTTCAGCCCAGGTGATGACACATCAGATCAAGGTTCCTGACATCGAGGGCTACCTGACCCTCAAGGGCGACATGCACACCCACACCGTTTTCTCTGACGGCAATGTCTGGCCGACCACCAGGGTGGATGAGGCTATCCTGGACGGTCTGGATTTCTTCGTGATTACCGACCACCTGGACGGCCGTCACCAGAAACTTGCCAACAAGGGCCTGTTCAACTGCGACCGTGATGAATCTTACCGTCTCGCTGCGGCTTACGCGAAGTCCCGCGACATCCTGGTAATCCACGGCGGAGAGATCACCCGCGGGATGCCTCCGGGACATTTCAACGTCTCTTTCGTGGACAGTGACACCAAAATCGGCGAGGAGGAAGACAAGTTCGAGGATCATTTCGAGGGAATGGTCGCAGGGCTCAAGGAGGCTCGCAAGCAGGGTGCCTTCATGGTCTGGAACCACCCTCACTGGAGCCGCCAGGCTCCGAACGGACCGGTATGGTACGATGAGCACAGCCGTATCCTGGATATGGGCCTTATGCACGGGCTGGAGGTTTTCAACCAGTTCGACGGGTTCAGCAAGGAGGTATTCCATTGGGCTATGCAGAAGAACCTGACCATAGTCAGCGGTACGGACGCTCACAAGCTGATGGAACTCTGGATCGATTACGGCAACGGTGAACTCCGTCCTTGTACCTTGGTTTTCGCCAAGGAGAAAAGTGAGGCCGGAATCAGGGAAGCTCTTGACAATCACCGTACTGCAGTCCTGGCTCAGCACAAGGTATATGGCCGCGAGGAGTTCCTCAAGCCGTTGCTGGATGCCATCCTCCAGGTCAAGTCGGTCAAGAATACGGACAAGAAACTGACCATCGTAGTGCACAATTGCAGCTGCGTTCCGGTCATCCTCTGCAAGGCTTCCGGCTTCGAGGACCTTGGCTACACGCGTGACATTGTGATCGGAGCAGATTCCGACTATACTATCGAGGTAACCAATGCTGAATATGGCACCAAGTTCACCAAGTCGTCAATCACCTTCGGCTACGAGGTCAAGAACTTCTTCATCGACGCCGACGTTAACCTGAAATACTCCTTCACCGCCGCCCTGAAGTAGAATTCGGCCCTCCGTCAGCATTAAGTCATGCTGAACGTGGTGGAGCATCTCCTTTGACTTCGGTTAGTGGTCCCAAAAAGCAAACTAACCGAGCCGTTGGAGGCACCATTGTTGTGCACGGGACACTGAGCTTTACGCCGGGCGTCATAGTTTCAGTAGGAGAAAAGCAAAGGCGACGGCTGATTCCCAGCCGCCGCCAATAAAGATAGTGAAAGTGTATCAGTTGAAATTCTTATGCTTATTAATACAGTATAATAATAAAGCCATAATAAATGAAATAACTATACTACATAAGAATAGAGGCCTTATCGATTGTTTCATCAAAACTAAAGTGCTTTGATAATCATTTCCCACTGATGAAATGAATGTATTGTGAGTATTAATATATTGAACCAGGAAGAAACAATTCAGCAATAACATAACAAAATACAATGAGTAAGTTAGATATGAATTGGATCGTAAAAAGCTAATTACCAATCCAACTATAACAAAGAGTATAACTATTATTGCTTGTACTTTAGTTAATCTATGTAATAACGCAATACCTTGTCTTGATATCTGGATCCCGAATGTATCATACTCTATACAGATTAGCATATTAATATACAATACGACTTGGATTATCAGATATATAAACAATAAAGCAAGGGATAATGTAAAAGCACGCTTAGTTGTCATCCTCGTTATTGTTTAAGCGATTAATCATATATAAGATGTAATGCACCAAAGCTTTTGGGTAAACGACTTTCTTTATCTGACTATCTTTCATACTTTGATTTGATAAACCTTTAGCGAATACAATAGGGATGCTTGTATTAGAATCAATTTGAACATCACCCTTTTCGACTGCCGATCTTGTTGTAGTTACACAATTATTGAATAACAAATCGTATATGTCGATAACATGATATAAATCATTATGATAAGTAATCTTTTGGGGGTTGGACGGAGTATCACAGCCTTGAATTCTTTGAGAAAAATAATCATTAATTTGTGAATCATCACCATTTACAAATTCAAATACATCAAAGTTGTCTTTGTTTAATACAGATTCAAGATAATTTGCTGCATCTTTTCCTTTTAGAATACCTAATACTCCTTCACCGAATGGAGTTAGAGAACCAGATGTAATGCTTCCAAAGAATTTATATAGAGCACCGTATCTGCCATATGTATATACAGTCGTATTATTTCCCTCTCCTGTCGTGACAAAAACATGCCCCAAACCCTTTCGTTGTATATAGATACGAGGTATCCTCCCATCAAAATCTACCATGTTCACCGGATTCCCTGCACAGTAACTGTACGGCGACATGCTTCCGTACTTGTCCGCCATCGGGTCGATGGTCGTCCAGCCTGCGATGAACGGGTCGTACTGCCGTGCACCGAAGTCCACCTTTCCGAGGTCGAGGCCCCCGAAGACCTGCTCCTCCTTGGCGCCGAGACGGTAGTGGTTGCTTTCCAGGACAGCGTTGCCCACGCCCAGCCTCGTGCCGTAAGGAAGGTAATCGTTCCGCTCCACGACCAGTGGCGATGCCAGCGACGAACTGATATCCACCACCGACCTGACATTGCCAATGTGGTCGGTAACGTACCAGCAGTCACGGTAGCAGCCTACGCCGGGGATGGAATCCACCACGACCAGACCGTTCCCGGTCGAGTCAACCGGCACCTCCTCGTCGAAGAAGATCCTTCCCTCGTCCCACGCCACGCTCTCCAGGGTCTCGCTTCCGCCGCCTCCACTCTCGCCAAGACTCTCCGGGACGGAATACACCGCCGAACCAAGGTACCTCTTCCCTGATCCGTCCTCCCTGACCGCACTCACCTTCGTCCCGTCACTGAGGTAGGAATATGTCAATGAACTAGAAGCGGCCGAGGTCACTCCGCACGGCAAGTTAAGGATATTGTAGGAGATTTGCAAACCTTTACGGCCGTCGGAGGTCTGGTTGCCCATCGCGTCATAGGCGTAGGTGAACGATCCGCCAGGCGTGCCGGCATCGGAGAGACCGGTCATCCTGTTGCCCGTGAGGGTGAACGTCAGGTCATTGTCGAGGCCCGTGTCGCCATATCTCTTGAGTGCGGTAAGGTTGCCGTTGCGGTCGTACGCCATGCTCCCCTCCGTGAGGGTCAGGGAGCCCGATGAGGATGACCCGATGTACCTGTCCGCTCCGAGGAGCCTCTTCATCCCGTCATAATGGTAGGCGTATGTATCGTTCGACAAGGAGCCGTGGACGGCTGTTATCTCCGAGATGTTGCCGTCGTACCTCACCGCGGACTGGTCCTTCGCCGCACTTGCATAACGGAGCGTCTCGCTGAAGACTGAGGTGTTTCCTATGGACGAACTTACCGACGTCATCCAGCCGTGGATGTCATAGCCGAATGCAGTCTCGAGCATCGGGTCGTCCGAGTCCCCGACGGACTTGGAGACCAGCCTTCCCAGCTCGTCGTAGCCGTACGTCACGGGAGCCATGGATGTCCCTCCGACATTCCTGCTGACGGACAGGATCCTTCCCCGGGAGTCCCTCGTATAGGTGGTGGTGATGGAGGTGGATTCAGGCCCGGAAAGGGTCTCCTTCGTGGCCATGACATCCCCGGTGAAGGAGTACTTCGTAGAAAGGCGCCTGGAGTGGCCGTCTGACCAGACCTCCTTCATCTGGACCACCCTTCCGTTATAGTCGTAGTGGTAGTAGCGGGTCACGGACAGGGCGCCCGCCGGGATCGTCCCATCGGGGCCGGGAGCCGGATAGACGGTCTCCTGCCTGAGGAGGCCCTTGACATTCGTTTTCTCCACGTCCGAATCCGTTACGATTCCGGAATCGGGTATGAAGGCTCCGTCCCCGGAGGTGGCGTAGGTGATGGATCCGTAGGGAAAGTACTCTGCGGTACGTAGGACCTGCTGCGTCGGGAGTATCCCGGTGATGTAGGACGGGGACAGGGTGTGGGTGACGGTGCTCCGGAAGTTCGACCGTATCGTCTCAAAGGATGCCTGCGGAGAGGACACGTAGCGCTCTTCAACGACACGGTCGTACTGGTCGTGCAGGGTCAGTACCATCTTCCCTCCCGTGTTTCCCGGGTCGGGACTCATTTTGGGATCTGTCCGCAGGACCAGCCTGTCCCGGGCGTCATAGGCGTACTGCACCGTGCCGCCTCCGGGCGTGTGTCCGCTAAGGATGTTCCCCCAGCCGTCGTAGGTGAAACTGAAGCAGTATCCGCTGAAAATGTCGTTGTTCGCATTGACGGGGTCATCCACGAGGGTTATGACGCGGTCCGCAGGTGACAGGGCCCTCAGTGCCGCCGTCCCCTCCGGCTGCACCACGAGCACGAGGCTGTCGCGGTGGTCGTAGGCGTAGAGCGTCTCGCTCATCGTCCCCGTCCCGGGACCGCCAACCGCGGCGGCAGGACCCGTCCAGCTGCGCGTGCACACCCTGCGTCCGGAGGGGTCGGTGTAGGTGTCGGTCACCGCACCTTCCTCGTCCGTGGTCCTTGTCCGCGAAAGCGACGCGTATGGCCATTCTTCGCAGCAGGACACCCGTGCGGGACGGGACCCAGGACCGGAGGTGACCGCCGGCTCGTACTTCAGTTTCAGGACATCGTCAGCTGAGCCGTTGAAACCGTAGGTGAAGGACACCCTGTGCCCGCCGCCGGCGTTCCACAGGTCTCCCTCGCGCTGTATCGATAGCGGCCTGCCGTACTTGGATGTCTCATAATCCTTTACTGAAAACGGACGCGAGTCGGAGTACCCGTGGGCACTGCCGGCATACCATGCCGCCTGGGCGGAGAGGGCGGTACTTAAGGAGTCCATGGTGGAGCCTCCGTCCGTCCTCGCGAAAGGGAGGTAAGCTACCGAATCCGGACGGTGCATGCAGTCGTAGACGGTCTGCGAGGAGAGCGTGTGGCCGAGGGGACTCCCCGCCACCTGCAGCGACTGCACGCCGTAGCCCAGGCCGTCATAATAGGTGATATCCTGGCGGTAGGACGACGCGCCGGCGGCAGTGTAGGTCTTCGTCCGGATGTAGTTCGACAGTGACTGCGCATGTGCGACGTTGATCGCTGCGGCGCAGGACAGGGCGGCCGCAACGGCCACGATCTTCCTGCATGTAATCTTGCATAAATTGTAATATGTGTTTCTCATAATCAGTGTGCTATTGTTCGTTGGTGAGCCCATATTCATAAACGTTGACGGTATTGCCCTTGGAATCAGCGACGCTGTTCAGGCGGTTCTTAAGGTCATAGCCGTAGCCGGTCCCCGATCCCGACGGAAGGGTGACGAGCGTCGGACCCACGAGGTCCTTCCAGCTGTAGGAGGTGGTGTTGCCCGCACCGTTGTCGGTCCGGGACACGAGGTTCTTCCCGCTCCAGGTATAGGTGATGTATGCCCCTCCCGGGAAGTCCAGCCTGACCGGACGGAAGCGACTGTCATAGGAAATCGACGTCGTCCTGGTGGATCCGTCGGGGGCGGTTCGGCAGATGACCGTCGGCCTCGGGTTCCCGAGGGAGGTCCACCCGCCGTACGTGTAAGTCTCCGATGCGATGCTCTCAGGCACGCCGTCCACAATGCGGAACCGCGAAGCGGCGGTCACCGCCGAGGTGAGGGACGTCGTGTCGTCCGTCTCGTGCAGGTAGCCCAGGGTCGTCTGCAGGGTGTCCGAGGCGAAGATCAGGTCCGGGCCGGCGGATGGCGGGTAATGTACCGTCACTTCGGTCTTCCTTTGTCCAAGGGCGTTGTAGGTGTAGTGGCTCTCGGCAGCCATTCCGTGGAGGGTCTCGGAAACGCCTGTCAGGCGGGCGCCGTATGCACTGTAATGCGTGACGATGTAATACAATGGGGTGTTGTACCAGATGTAGCTTATCGTGACCGGGTACGGCGAGTAGGAATACTCCTTGCGGTACCGTTCGGTGCCGTCCGCCGAGCAGCCGACCTCCCTGAGTGGTTTGCCCCTCAGCGCTGACCTGTCTTCGGTCACCGGTAGCAGCGTCGGGGATGGGGTCCCGTCCGGCTCTATCCAGTCGTACCTGCCGAGGACCCTTTTGGTCACATTCGGTACAGGGGCATATACCCTATCGTCCTGGGCCCAGGACTCCGACGCGCTCACGAAATCATACGCCGTGTAGGATCCGTCCGGCATCACCTGCCGTACGGACTGATATCCCACGTGGGGTCCCATGGAGAGCTGGACCCCGCAGGCGTTGCAGAAACCCCTGGCATAAACGTAGGCGGAGACCATGGCGCCATAATGCGTGTACTTGATTATCTCCACGTACCGAGGCATCTGCATCAGGATCCCCGAGGACTGGCCCGTGGCGGTCTGGTACAGGTAGCTGGTGGTGTATGCCCCTCCCTGGCGGTCGGAGTCCGTCAGCGAGCTGACGCGTACCCCTCCGGAAGGGTATGTGAGGGACGGGTCGGTGGAGGATACGTTCTCGAGCACTACGAAGCCGTTCGTGAAATATGTGTTGAGACGTTTCCCGCAGACATTGCCCTCGTACTGCACGGAGGTGCTTCCGCCCGTTGGATAGTGTATCTCTGTAAGCGCACCGCAGAGGGCGTGCTGGAAGGACGGTTCCTTGACACCGTCCAGCATCTGGTCGTAAAGGTGCGTGGCGTGGCGCTCCTCGTATACCGGAGGCACGATGGTAATGAGGGTGTCTGTGCCCTCTATGGTCACTATTGTATCGGCGGGGGCGACCTCCACGGTGCCCTGCTCGGAGAAGTGGCCCTGCAGGTACTCGGCTCCGGCTCCGTTCCAGAAGCCCCAGTGGTCGGTCTCCCAAGTGTCGTTCTTAGGGAGGGTCCTACCGTCCAGGTCGTAGTCGAACGTATACGTTCCGAACCGTTTTCCAGTCACGCTTCGAAGGAAGGACTTGGACACGCCGGACGGTGCCTGGAACTGGCTGAGGACGATCTCTTCGACAGTCTCCATGTTCTCGTTACGTACAGTCACCTTCCGGAGGAGCTGCTGAGGGTAGCCCGCGACGTAGAGGTGCGGGTTGTGGAACGAGCCTGCTGAGGATTCGTTCGTCGCCGCATCGACGTATTCCATCTGTATGGAGGCCTCCTTGTGGCCCGACCGGTCGTAGACTTCCACCGAACCGAGAATCGTCCCGTTCTCCTCTACAGTCGCATAACGGATGGGCGTGCCGCTGGTGATGGTAGTCTCGACTGGAACGTCGGGCCCGTAATCGGGGGCGGTGGCGCTCCCGTGCTTCTCGGGACTGTAGGACCGCACGGAACTGATGCGCTGGTCGTCCAGGTAGTTGAACAGCACATACCGGCCGCTGGGAAAGTTGATCCGGGTGAGGTTTAGGCTGGTGACAACCTCGTTGTCATCCTGCACATACAGAGAGCCTTCGCCGTAGGTCTTGCTCCAGCCGCCACGCTCGAAGACGTATTCGTAACCGCGGCCGTCGGTCAGGACGAAACTGGGGTACATCGGGCTGCCGGTCCTGTTAGTGTACTCAACCCTGACCTCCCCTTCGGGAAGGTCCGAACCGTACACGCGGAACGTCCCGTCCTCCATCATCATGAAGTTCCCGCTGTGACCCAGGAAGCTGAAGTGCCAGATGTCCGGGGCAAGGTCGTACCTGGGGCGCTGGCCGGTATTGCTGACCAGGGCCGGGATGTCGGAGAACGCATCGTAAGAACGTATTCCTGACAGGTTGACAAGGGGGTCGTTGCTGTCTCCGACGTAACGGTGGTAGCTCCATATCAGGTTCGCGCTGTTGTTGCCGGAGAGCCCTGCGGCGCAGGTCGAGAACCAGCCCCGGGTGGCTTCGTAGAACGACGACGGATCGTATGGAGGAAGAGAGCCCTCGTCAGGGACACCCCGCACCTCGCGGGTGATCACCCCGCCGCAGTCCAGGTACCAGCCGTAGCCCACCGTGCCGCTGTGCTGCGCGGGACGGTAGCCGTCGAAGCTGTACTCAAGGCTCAGCGGTATCGTGAAATCCGGGTCCGAGTAGGTGTATAGCGGAAGCGAAAAGGTCATCGCTCCGGTGTAGAGCGACGGGGTGAGGTTGCCGTAGCGCGTCATCTGCCATGCCTCCACGGATGGCGAGAAGATTCCGTACGGGTTGAACGGCTCCAAGCTCTGGGCAAGGAGCGGGGTTGCACCGGTTGCAATGAGCAATGCAACGGTGCAGCGTATTAAAAATGCTTTGATTTTCATTTTAAGTTGCTCTAAAATGGTTATGGCAAGAATACATTTGTCCACTCCAGGCAACTCAGGAAGGCATTTTGCAGAATTGCTTGAAAATGCCTACCTTTGATTGCCTGTTTGGTGTGGGGTGTCGGGGATGACTAGTCCCCGCGCAATACCAAAATCCATGGCACCCGAGTGGAGCCTCTCAATCTTGCCGGATGTGGGCTCCATTCTCTTTTTATAGTCTTGTTGAGTGATACTACTTCTTCATTCAAAAGCGGGTTAAAGGGTTCAACAATAGGGCGCATTGATCCCCCGTAACGCAATCGTTGCGCCTGTCTGTTCTAAACTATGAGGATCGGGGATCCGGGCTCTCAACCCGGATGGTCGGACGTCCGGATACAAAGGTAAGCAAAGATACAATACCCCGAGCCAAGATTGCCGAAAAAAGTTATCAACAACAAGGCTACCTAAGCGGAACTAACTTATAGGCAGATTATTAACATTGCTTCGCTCAGCACTATATGCTATAATCAGCCTTAAGAGCAAGTAGGTACTGCTATCCCAGTCTCTCGAGGGCGAAGCTGATGCGGGAGACCGTGTCGGTTTTTCCTATCCTGACGATGATGTCTGCGATTCCGAGTCCGCTGGCTGAGCCGGCGAGGGCGAGGCGTGTAGCATTCATAACCTTGCCCATCGGCCATTCCTTGCCCTTGATGAACTCCTCGAGGGCGGATTCGAAGGCTTCTACGGTCCAGTCTCCGTCATATCCACTGACGAAGGAGGCCACTTCCTGCACCATCGCGGATATTTCCGGTTTCCAGAACTTGTCCACGTCCTTGGCCAGGAACGGAGCCGTAAGGGTGTCGTCATAAACCTTCGCACGAGGGTCCACAGGCCTGTTCGATGCCTGTTGTTCTACCGCAGCCCCGGCCTTGATCCCGAAGGTTTCGAAATCCTTCGGAGCTACGAACAGGTAGGATGCGATGGTCCAGAAGTCCTTGACGAAGGTCGCCCTCTCCTTTGTGAAGGCAACCACGCTGCGGACATAATCCTTCGTGAATATATGCTTGGAAAGGTCGCCGCCGGCCGGATTGAACTGTGCACCTGCGGTCAGCGCGCATTTAGGGCACTCGACTACGTTGATACCATGGTCTTCCAGGACCGGGACCAGCAGATCCGTAAGTTCCCCGTCGGATTTCATCCTGAGATATTCCTTGTTGAACCACTTGGCCTTCTCCGGGTTGAACTTCGCTCCTGATTTGCCGACCTTGTCCAGGGAGAACGCAGCGATCAGCTCCTCCATCGAGAATATCTCCTGCTCGGTACCCGGATTCCAGCCGAGCATGGCGAGGAGGTTCACGAAGGCTTCAGGGAAGTAACCGTCTTCGCGGTAGCCGTGGGATGTCTCGCCAGTCGGGCTCTTCCACTCGAGAGGGAATACCGGGAATCCCATCTTGTCGCCGTCGCGCTTGCTGAGCTTTCCGTTTCCGACCGGCTTGAGCAGCAGCGGAAGATGGGCGAAACGAGGCTGGGAATCTTCCCATCCGAAGGCCTTGTACAACATATAATGCAGAGGCAGGGAAGGGAGCCATTCTTCGCCGCGGATGACTTCGCTGATCTCCATCAGGTGGTCGTCCACGATGTTGGCGAGGTGGTATGTAGGAAGCTCGTCAGCCCTTTTCCACAGGACTTTGTCGTCCAGGGTGTCGGTGTTGACCTCGATATGTCCCCTGATCAAGTCGTCCATCGCGACTATGGTGTCCTTCGGCATCTTGAAGCGGATGGTCCAGTCCGAAGTCTCCTCCAGCAGCCTGGCTACCTCCTCAGAAGGAAGGGTAAGGGAGTTGCGCAACTGCATCCTGGTGGTCTGGTTGTAGATGAAGGTGCTGCCGGATGCTTCGGCCTCTGCACGTGCTTTCTCGAGGGCTTCCGATGAATCGAAGGCATAGTAGGCATAGCCGTTGGCAATCAGCTGTTCGGCATATTCCCGGTAGATTCCGCGCCTTTGGCTCTGGCGATACGGGGCATGGGGATGCTTTGCGCTTGCGGCCTCCACGACCTTGCCGTCGGCATCTACGCCTTCGTCGGGGATGATCCCGCACCATTTGAGGGATTCGATGATGTATTCCTCCGCCCCGGGTACGAAGCGGTTGGAATCAGTGTCCTCTATCCTTATTATGAAATCTCCCCCTTTCTGCTTGGCATACAGGTAATTGTACAAAGCCGTACGGACTCCGCCCATATGGAGCGGTCCGGTTGGCGACGGGGCGAACCTTACTCTTGTCCTTCTTTCCATTTATCGCTTTCCTTATTGTTCCTTTTCCTGGCGCACCGCACGCTTGATCGCAGGTACGCTTTCCAGTTCACTGACCGATTGTCCCGGTTCCACCACGAGGACCGGTTTCCTGTCCTGGTCGAAGTGGTAGCGCTTGACATTGTCGGCCGCATTGAATCCTATCGTGTTGAGTCTCTGGTCCAGGCCTGAGCCGATATCCTCCTTGTCGTTGTCCGGACCCTTGACGTACTTGAAGTCCTTTCCGATCATGATTATGTTGCCGAGGTCGTTCTTGGTGATCCTCGAAAGGTCGTTCACCCTGAATCCCGTGGCGATGGCCGTGATCTTTACCTGGTCCCCGACCGAAGGATCGGTCTCCCAGACCAGTCCGGTCTTGAACTTGTTGACCTTGCCGGTATATTCGTCGATCTTGGCGTTGATGGCGGCTAGGTCGTCCATCGTAAGTCCCTTCTCGTTCTTGCCGCAGGTTATGTTGACCAGGAGGCTCTTGGCCGTCTTGAGGTCGAAATCGTTGAGGAGAGGGGACTGGAGGGCACCTATCACCGCATCCTCGATCCTGTTCTCTCCCGTTCCTGTTCCGCAGCCCATCAGCGCCATTCCGCTGTTGGCCATCATGGTCTTGATGTCCTCGAAATCGACATTGATGTATCCTGGCTTGGAGATGATTTCGGTGATTCCCTGTACGGCGGTGGCGAGGACCTCGTCGGCCTTCGGGAAGGCATCCTGGATGAGGTGGTCGCCGAAGAAGTCGTAGAGCTTCTCGTTGTTTATGATAAGCAGGCTGTCCACGTTCTTCACGAGTTCGTGTATTCCGTCTATAGCCCTGGACATCGCCATGGACCCTTCGTTCTCGAACGGTATGGTCACAACCGCAACCGTAAGGATTCCCTTGTCCTTGGCATATTTCGCAATCTGCGGAGCAGCACCTGTACCGGTGCCTCCGCCCATGCCGGCTGTGATGAACAGCATCTGGGTCTCTTCGCCGAGGACCACTTTCTTGATGAGTTCTTCCGCCTCGATGGCTGCGTTGCGTCCTTTCACGGGATCAGTTCCGGCTCCGAGGGCATTCCTGCCGATGTGTACCTTGACAGGGACCGGGCTCTCGTCAAGGGCCTGCCTGTCGGTGTTGCAGACTATGAAACTGCATCCCTGCACCTTCTGGCGGTACATGTAGTTGACTGCGTTGCATCCTCCGCCACCGACGCCGATGACCTTGATCATCGACTGGATAGGAGTCCAGTCGGTAGGCTCTATGCTATCCAATTTCAGATTGTCTGTAATATCTCCCATTGCTCCTGTCCTTTATACTTCTTCGTTTTCCATTCCGTCGAAAAGGCCTTCCATCCCGTCCGAGATGCTCTTCCTTATGTGCTTGATCCAGGTGAACTGGCGTTTGGTGCGCTCTTCCTTCCTCTTTTCCTTCGCATTCTTCTTGTATCTCTGGATCTCTTCAGAGCTGTAGCGGCTGAATACGTCCATCTGTTCGTCCTGTGCGTCAGCCACTGTTTCTTCTATAGGAGAAGACCAGTCAGGTTCCGGCTCAGGAGGCCTTACGGCTACCACCGGTACCTCGTACTTCTGCTCCGGTTCCGGCTCGGGCTGTGGCTCCGGCTGTGGTTCAGGACGCGGACCGGGCTGTGGCTTCACGACTGGCTTGACCGCCACCGGCCTGGAAACCGGTTTCGGTTTGTGGACCGCAACCTCGCTGACGCAGTTGAGACTCTTGTCGTTGCGTGCCGCCAGGATCATTCCCATAGTCGTCGAAGCGCTCGTGGAGGTCACCCCAGGGCAGCCTTCTCCGGAGAAGAATCTCTTAGGGTAAGCTATATTAACCGAATATCCCGACATAGCCTTGATGAGGTTAAGGCAGTTGACCAAGTCGGCTCCGCCTCCGGTGACCACGACCCCGGCCCTCAGCTTCTCCTCGGAAGCATATCCGCTGACTTGGATCTCGTACAGCAAGGCTTCGATTATCTCCTTCATCCTTGCGGTTATGATCTCGGAGATGTACTTGACCGGGACCTGCAACGTAGGCATGTCATTCTCGTCAATGATCTTGATGGTCTTCTCACCCAGGGTGGAAAGGTTGTTCGGCATGCATGCCCCATAAGCCTTCTTGATGTTCTCTGCGAGTTCGAACGAGATGTTGCACTCGGTCTTGATATCCCTCGTGATGCTGTTCCCTCCGAACGGGATGGCAGCGTAGAACCTCATGATCTTGTCCTTGAATATGGTGACGGAACTGACGCCGGCGCCGATATCTATGAGCGCAACACCGTTCTCCATCTCCTCCTCCTTGAGGACGGCCTTGGCGGTGATGCCCGGGGTGAAGTATTTCTTGGCTATGCTGATGCCCATCCCGGAGAACACGCTGTCGATATTCCTGGAATATTTCCTGTTCCCGATGAATACCTTGAAGTGGCCTTCCAGCTTCTCCGCGGTCATTCCGACGATGTCGCTCTCCAGCTCGTTCAGGCTGTCTTCCGTCGAGAACGACTGAGCCACTGCACCGTAGATCACTTCGGTCTTGGAATCACCCAGAGGATAGGACTCCAGCGCGACCGACTTTATGGTCTTTACCTCTTCCTCCCTGATCCATGACTCCGGATCCGGCCTTTCCGTTTCCGCAGATGCGGTTTCCTGGCGCACATAGTAACGCGGCAGTCCCACGATCACTTTCTGGATCTTGACCTTGAGCTCCTGCTGGGCCTCGGTTATCGCCTTGCGAAGGCCTTGCTCCACCTTCAGGGGGCTGAAGACGTAGCTGTACCGGATTCCCTGGGAAGGAGACTCCTTGTAATAGACCACCTGTATATCCTCGCCCTGCACCCTGGCCACGCAGACAGCGAATTTGGACGTACCCAGGTCAACTGATGCTATGTACCTTTCTTCCATATATGTTATCCTATTTCCTGCAGACTATCTGGTCCTTGAACTTCACGTTCACGGTTGAATAATAACCCTCTCCCTTGTCCGGGACGATGGCAGTGTAGTACCTGCCAATCTTTTCGAACTTGGCGGCCACATCCGTCGGCTGTCCGAAGATGAACACTTCCTTGCCTTCGCGCGGCACCATCACCAGGTCTCCGCCCGGCTTCACGGTGATCTGGCTGATATTCTCAGCCCAGACCTTGGATGCCTCCATGAAAGTGACCATCGCGATGATCCGGGAGAGCCACTGCTTTTCCTGCGGAGTCTTAGCTTCGCCTTTGTAACCAGAGGCCACGTTGAGCGGGACAGCCCCGTCGACTATCGGCACCCTGGATGTATAGTTGTTCTGGAGCGGGAAGATGAAGCCTTTCTCATCGGCGTAGAATCCTGTATTCCCCTTCTGGAAACGGACTAAAGGCTCCCTTTGGAATACCTTCACGTTCAACAAGCCGTCCGGAGTGGTGTAGGCTTCGGTCTTCAGTATCGCACCCTTCCCGTCCAGGATCTTCTCGACCTTCACCAGGTCCAGGCTGTCCAGCCTCTGCCCGATGTAAGCCCCGTATTCCTTCTTCAGGTAGCCTTCTATGTCCTCGGCCGTCACGAAGTTGAAATCGTCCGCGAATTCGACCTTGACCCCGGCGCACGTGACCTGGTGCCTCCTTTCCTCGTTCATCTTCGCAATAGCGTAACAAACGAGGCCGAGCGCGCAGAACAGCGCGGTGACGAGTGCTATCCTGATACCTTTGTTCATCTTGCCAATCTGTTCCTGAGCATTTCAGCTATAGGTTCCACGAACCTGTCGATGTTGCCCGCGCCGAATGTGGCGAGTATGTCGACCGGTTCGTCCGCGAGGTAATCCATCAACTCTTCTTTCTTCAACAGCACCTTTTCCGGGGCGGTCACCTTCGAGAAGATGATCTCCGAAGTCACCCCCGGTATAGGTTCTTCCCTTGCCGGATATATGTCCAGCAGGACCAGCTTGTCCACCCCGCTGAGGGCCTCTGCGAATTCATCGGCGAAGTCCCTGGTGCGGGTGTAAAGGTGCGGCTGGAATATGGCCGTTATCTTCCTGCCCGGGAACATGCCCCTGAGCGATGAGATCGCTGAGCGGAGTTCCTGTGGATGATGCGCGTAATCGTCAATGTATGTCAATCCCGGAACGTTGACATGTGCTTCCAGCCTGCGCCTGACTCCCTTGTAGGAACCTATCGCTTCTTTTATGGCCAGCGGACTGACCCTGTATTTCAGGCAGATCGCAGCTGCGGCGACGCTGTTCTCGACATTGACCCATCCCGGGATTCCGACGCGGATACCTTCAATCACCCCGTCCGGATGGACAAGGTCGAATATGTAATGCCCGAGTTCGTCCGGATGCGGGTCGCGGGCATGGAAGTCGGCCTGTGGATCGTCATATGAGTAAGTGAATATCCTGGCATTGGTGTCTTCAGGAGTTATGTCCAGCCCATGCTTGACGATCAAGTACCTCGATACTTGTGAGGCGAACTTCTTGAAAGCCTTGCAGTATTCCTCATGAGTCCCGTAGATGTCGAGATGGTCGGCGTCCATGGCGGTGATGGCCGCTATCGCCGGACGCAGCTGCAGGAACGAGCGGTCGAATTCGTCGGCTTCAGCAACGATTGTCTGGGAATGGCTCATCAGGAGGTTGGTCCCGTAGTTGTTGGATATTCCACCCAGGAAGGCAGAGCAGCCATCCTTGCTCTCCGTAAGAATATGGGCGACGAGTGTGCTGGTAGTGGTCTTTCCGTGGGTACCGGCCACCGCGAGGCAGGTCTGTCCTTCGGCAAGCTCGCCCAGCATCCTGGACCTTTTCACAACGGTATAGCCATGTTCCCGGACATACATCAGCTCCTTCAGGTCTTCCGGAATGGCCGGAGTATAGACCACCAGGGTGGAAGCCACGTCTTTCGGGATATAGTCCACATCGTCCGTGTAATGGACGTCGATCCCTTCCTTCTCGAGGGCATGGGTCAGGTCTGAAGGGGTCTTGTCATAACCTGCTACAGGATATCCCTTGAACTTGTAATACCGGGCGATGGCGCTCATTCCGATGCCGCCGATTCCGATGAAATATATTTTCGAATACTTAGCCATAAAGTCTTCTATACCAGCTTGTAAACTTCTTCCGCTATCTTCCGTGCGGCGTCGGGGAGGGCAAGTTTGCCGGCGTTTTCTTCCAGCAGCGAGATCTCCTCCGGGTCCTTAAGGAGTTCCAGTGCTGTCGGAATCATCTTCTCCATAGCCTCGGAATCCTTGACTATCATGGCAGCGTGCTTGTTCACCAGAGCCATGGCGTTGTGTGTCTGGTGGTCTTCTGCCACGTTCGGCGACGGTACGAACACAGTCGCCTTGTGAGCGGCGCAGAGCTCCGAAACGGAACTTGCTCCCGAACGGGATACCACCACGTCCGCCGCTGCGTAGGCGAGGTCCATCCTGCCGATGAAATCGGAATGATGGATATTCCTGACAACTTCCGGATCGGCTTCCCGCCGTTCCTTCATGAACTCGTCCACTCCGGCCTTGTAGTACTTTCCGCACTGCCACAGGACGTCCACTCCTTCGCCGCCGGGGCAGCCCTCGGATATCCATTTCCTCATGCACTGGTTGAAACGGCTGCTCCCGAGGCTTCCTCCTACGATGAAGATATGCTTGCGGGAAGGGTCGAGTCCATATTCCCGGATTCCTTCTTCCTTCATCTGAGGGGTGCAAGGGACGAAGACGCTGCGGATCGGGTTCCCGGTCATCACTATCTTCTCTTTCGGGAAGAAGCGCTCCATGCCTTCGTAAGCGACGCAGATGCTCTGAACCTTCCCGGCCAGTTTCTTGTTGGTGAGTCCCGCGAAGCCGTTCTGCTCCTGGATCACAGAAGGGATGCCGAGCCTGGTGGCTGCGTAAAGGAGGGGAGCGCTGGCATATCCTCCTACTCCCACCGCCACGTCAGGCTTGAAATCCTTGATTATCCTCTTCGCCTTCCTGATGCTGGAAAGGACTTTGAACGGAACTTGTATGTCGTTGATAATATTCTTGAGATTCAGCTGCCGCTGAAGTCCTACGATAGGCAGGCCGATGATCTTGTAGCCTGCCGCAGGGACCTTCTCCATCTCCATCTTGCCATCCGCACCCACGAACAGTATCTCCGTTTCGGGATTGAGTTCCTTCAACTTGCCTGCGATGGAAATGGCCGGGAATATGTGTCCTCCCGTGCCGCCGCCGCTGATTATGACTCTCAATGCTTTGTAATCCATAATATCATAAGTTCATGTCATCCTCAGGCATGCTGTCCAGGGCGTCCAGGTCGTTGAGGGAGTTTTCCATCTCGTCCCTTCCGTCGTGTTCGACGAGAGGTGCTGCCTGTGCCGCCTCCCGTGCGATTTTCTTCCTGGCCATCTTGCTGATGGACAGGATTATTCCGAATGCGAGACTGAACATCAGGTAGGAAGAGTTGCCGTGGCTTATGAGCGGCAGCGTCTGGCCCGTCAGAGGTCCCATGTCGCAGTTGATGAATATATGCATCATCGCCTGGCCGGTGATCAGGATCACGAGTCCCGCTACGGCGGTCTTGGCGAAGTGGTTGTCGCAGTTGCGCACTATCAGCGATCCCCTTGCGAGGAGGCTGATGTACAGGATTATCACGAAGATCCCTCCGAGCAGCCCGTATTCCTCGACGATAAAGCTGAACATGTAGTCTTCGAACATGATCGGCACCACGTATCTCTGGGTGCTCCTTCCCGGGCCTTTGCCGATGATCCTGCCTTCCTTGATGGCGATCTTGGCACTGACCGGCTGCTTGACCTTGTCGAGAGCCTTCTGGAACTGCGGGTCCCCAGGAGATTTGGTCCTTATGGTTTCCAGGCGGGTTTCGATGTTCTCAGTGCCCCTGATACGGTTCATCGCGGATTCGAGGTGCGGGAACGGTTTCTGGTCGACCGGTTTCTTCGAAGCAGCGTTTATCCCCACGCACGCGAAGAGGATTCCCACTGCAATCACTCCCGGAAGGACCAGTTCCCTGACGCTGATGCCTCCGATCAGGATGGTCACGAACATTATCGCACCGATGAATATCGTGCTGGAAAGGCTTCCGACCATAATGCCCAGGCAGACGGTGAAGATAGGGAAGTAGATGTAGATCACCTTCTTGACCATAGGCTTGTTCCAGAACGGATGCCTCCTTCCGAGCAGGTTTGCGATCATGAACTTGTCGTTCCTGTACGCGTTCACAGCCCAGGCCAGGTACATCACCATCGCCACTTTGACCACTTCGAAGACGTGGACCTGGAAACCGCCGATGGATACGATCCTGTATGCCTCGTTGATGAAAACCGGCTTGATCGGTCCGAACGACTTGTGGGATGCCAGGATGGCCAGGAGGAATATGGACAGCGCGTACCCGAACTGCGAAAGGATCCGGAAGAATCCGATCTTACGGATGTTGTAGCATACCGTGATGATGACCAGGCCTCCGAGCGTAATTAGCATCTGTTCGCTGATGATCTTCATCCTGGACGTGCTCTTCTGGAGGGCGAGCTGCGAGGTGGAAGAGAATATGGCGACGATGGAGATGAGCATCAGGAGCAGTACGATCATCCATACCACCTTGTCCCCTTCGAGGTTGTCCACGAAGTTCCACAACGTATTCTTTCTCTTTTCCTTCTCCTGTGCCATATCGTCCCGGTATCCTTACAGTCTCCTGACGGCTTCCTTGAATTTCTCTCCGCGCTCTTCCATGTTGTGGAAGAGGTCGAAACTTGCGCAGCACGGGCTGAGGAGCACCACGTCTCCGCTCTGTGCGAACTTGCTGGATTCCGTGACGGCGTCTTCCGCCGAACGTGTTTCCACGAAGTTCTCCTTCCCGACTATGTCCTCGAACGCCTCGCGGATCTTCGTATTGTCCACTCCGAGGCAGACGATCGCGCGGACCTTGTCCTTCACCAGAGGCTTCAGGACTTCGTAGTCGTTGCCCTTGTCCTTGCCTCCGACTATCCATACGACCGGCCGGGTCTGGCATTCCAGGGCATACCAGGCCGCATCCACGTTGGTCGCTTTGGAATCGTTGATATACAGGACATCCTTGATGCTCAGCACCGGCTCGAGCCTGTGCTCTATCGGCTGGAAGGTGGCGAGGGATTCACGGATGACCTGGTTATCTATTCCGGAAGCCTTGGCTGCCAATGCCGCGGCCATCGAGTTGTAGATGTTGTGCTTTCCGCCAAGGGCGAGTTCCTTGAGGTAAACGTCGCATTCCTCGTCGTCCACCCTGACCACGATCTTGTCGTCCTTGATGAACGCACCCTGCTTCAGGTCGGTCTCCTTCTGGGTGAAAGGAAGCTTCTTGGCCGAAATGATGATCTTGTTGAGGTGGTCGATGGTTATCGAATCGTCGGAATCGAATATGAAGCAGTCTTCCGGGTTCAGGTTCTGCGTAATGCGGAACTTGGACTTGACATAGTTCTCGAGCTGGTAGTCGTAGCGGTCGAGGTGATCCGGGGAAATATTGGTTATGATGGCTATGTCCGGGTGGAACTCATAGCAGTTGTCCAACTGGAAGCTGCTGATTTCCAGGACATAATAATCATAATGCTCGGTAGCTACCTGGAAGGCGTAGCTTTTTCCTATGTTGCCGCCCAGTCCCACGTTGAGCCCCGCGTTCTTGAGCAGGTAGTAAATAAGGGAAGTGGTGGTGGTCTTTCCGTTGCTTCCGGTTATGCATATCTTCTTGGCGGAGTCGTACCTTCCCGCGAATTCGATCTCGGACAGGATAGGGGTCCCCTGTGCTTCGAGTTTCCTCACCATCGGTACGGTGCTCGGGATGCCGGGACTCTTGACAACCTCGTCCGCGCTGAGGATCAGGCCCTCGGTGTGGCCTCCCTGCTCGAACGGGATGTCCCACTTGCGAAGGTCATCCACGAAGTGGTCTGCAATCGTTCCGTTGTCCGAAAGGAATACGTCGAATCCTTTCACCTTGGCGAGCACTGCGGCTCCCACGCCGCTTTCTCCACCGCCCAAAACAACTATTCTGCTCATATCTTAACTTTGTTACTATCTGATTTTAAGCAATGCCAGTGTCGAAACCGCGAGGATAACCCCGATAAGCCAGAACCTGGCGACTATCTTTGCCTCAGGGATGGCGTGGACCGGTTTCGTGAAAAGAGCCGGGATGCCTTCCTTCTGGTAATGGTGGTGCAGCGGGGTCATCTTGAAGACCCTCCTGCCCTCTCCGTATTTCTTCTTGGTATATTTGAAATATGTCCTTTGCATAATTACCGACAGTGACTCTACGAGGAATATTCCGCAGAGGATAGGGAGAAGGAGTTCCTTCCTCATCAGGACCGCGCTCACTCCGATGATCCCTCCTATGGTCAGGCTGCCCGTGTCGCCCATGAACACCTGTGCCGGATAGGAATTGAACCAAAGGAAGCCCATCAGTGCACCCACGAAGGCGGACATGAAGACAGCTATTTCTCCGCTGCCAGGTATATACATGATATTCAGGTAATTGGAACTGACGAGGTTGCCTCCCAGCCATGCCAGTATGCCTAGTACCACTCCGACGATCGCACTCGTTCCCGCGGCGAGGCCGTCCATTCCGTCAGTGAGGTTCGTCCCGTTCGAGCAGGCCATGATCACGATCACGATCATGATCACATATATTCCCCATTTGCAGTACCATCCCCATTTTCCTTTGAAAGGGGAGAGCCACTTGTAGTCGAACTCATGGTTCTTCACGAACGGGATGGTGGTCTTGGTGCTCTTGACCACGTTCTCCATCTTCCATCCGGCGGTTTCGGCCACGAGGGTTTCCGAATCCACGTTCAGCGCAGCGTTGCTGCCTTTCTCCACTACGTTCGCGATGCCGGGGGTCACCTTGACCTTCTCCCTGACCACGATGTCGTTGCTGAGCCAGACCGTCATTCCGATCACCAGGCCGAGAACCAGCTGTGCCAGGAGCTTGGCCTTCGGATGGAGACCCTCCTTATTGTGTTTGAACACCTTGATGTAGTCGTCCGCGAAACCCAGGGCGCCGCACCACAGGGTAGTGAACAGGAGGAGCAGGGTGTAGATGTTGGTCAGGTCGCAGAACAGCAGGACCGGGATGACGATGGAAACTATGATGATTATACCGCCCATGGTCGGCGTGCCTTTCTTCTGCAGCTGGCCTTCCAGGCCGAGGTCGCGGATGGATTCCCCGATCTGCTTGATCTGCAGCCACTTGATTATCCTCCTTCCGATGAAGAAGGCGATAAGCATAGCTGTGATGCTGGTAAGCATTGCCCTGAAGGACAGGTAGGTGAACAGGTGCTGCCCAGGGATGTCATATTTCTCAAGGAATTCGAAGAGGTGGTATATCATCGTATCTTTCTGTTATTCAGTTGTTTCTATATTAGCGAACACTTCCGAAGCGATTTCTCTCTCGTCGAAGTGCCTGTGTTCGTTCCCTATGATCTGGTAGGTCTCATGTCCTTTCCCGGCGAGCAGGATGATGGATCCTGCCGGCGCGAGCATGATGGAGGTCCGGATGGCTTCCTTCCTGTCGGCGATGAATATCGCTTTTGCCAGTCCTTTCTGGCTGAATCCTTTCCTGATATCATCCATGATGTCTTCGGTGCGCTCGGACCTGGAATTGTCGGAGGTTACGACTATCCTGTCCGAATAGTCCTCCGCAACCTTGGCCATTTCCGGCCTCTTGGTCTTGTCGCGGTCGCCGCCGCATCCGAACAAGCAGGTGAGGTGCGTGCCTGCATCTATTCCCTTGAGGGTCCTGAGCACGTTCTCCAGTGCGTCCGGGGTGTGGGCATAGTCGATTATGACGGAGAGGTTCCGCGGGCCCCTGAGTACTTCCAGCCGTCCCGGAGCGGATTCTAGCTTGCTGATCGCGACCAAGGTTTCCTCCGGATCGGCTCCGGCTTCGACCGCGGCGCTGTATATAGCCAGGATGTTGTAGGCGTTGTGCTCTCCGATGAGCCTGGTCCAGGCCTCGCGTCCGTCTATCCGGAGCAGCATCCCTTCGAAACTCTGCTCTATGATACGGCAGGTGTGGTCCGCGATGGTCTTGCAGGAATATGTCACGACCTTTGCCTTGGTATTCTGGACCATCACTTCGCCATTCCGGTCGTCGATGTTGGTGATTGCCTTGGCGGAAGCCGGCAGGTTGTCGAAGAACAGCTTCTTGCAACGCAGGTATTCAGCGAAGGTCCCGTGGTAGTCAAGGTGGTCGTGGGTAAGGTTGGAGAATATCCCTTCCTTGAATTCTAGCCCAGCGACCCTGTCCTGCTCGATTCCGATGGAGCTGACCTCCATGAAGCAGTATCCGCATCCGGCATCGGCCATCTCGCTGAGCAGGGAGTTGATCGTGACCGGATCGGAAGTCGTGTTCGTGGTCTCCGTCCTGCGGGTGCCTACATAGTTCGCGATCGTGGAAAGCAAGCCGCAGTTGTATCCCTGGGCCATGAACAGATGGTATAGCAGGGTGACCGTCGTGGTCTTGCCGTTCGTGCCCGTTATTCCAATAAGATTCAGTTTCCCGGACGGGTGGTCGTAGAAGTTGTCCGCCGCCAGTGCTACGGCAAGGCGGGAATCGGCTACCCGGACGAAGGTTACGTTCCCATATTCCCCGAAGCAGCCTTCGGTCTCGTAGATGATGGCTGCGGCTCCTGCTTCGACGGCCTTCCCGATGTAGGCGTGACCATCGCTGCCATGGCCTTTGACGGCGATGAACAATGAACCGGGAACAACCTTCCTGGAATCATTGCAAACCGCGGTTATCCCGACATCCAGGCTTCCCCGGACTTCGGTTACTGCACATCCCTTTATGACTTTCTCCAGTTTCATTTCAACGTTATCGTTACGGTCGAACCCTTCGCGGCCTTCTGGCCCGGGGCCGGACTCTGTCCAGCCACGTGTCCGGTGCCCGAATATGTGCACCTGAGGCCGCTGTTCTCGATTATGTACATCGCATCCTTCAGTCCGAGACTGTTCACGTCCGGCACGACGGTCTCTTTCGATCCGTCATTCTCAGGGACCTGGCGGTCCAGGGACATCTGGCGGACCTGTCCCTCCGAGCGAACCTCCCGGCCCCATTCAGGGTCGAGGGAATACAGCGCGTCGACTATCTCCCTCATGGCTGCTGCCGGAAGTACTCCTCCGTAGACGCTGCCTTTGATGAGATAGGACTTAAGGCAGATGATTGCGCTGTATTTAGGTTCGTCGGCAGGGAAAAAGCCCACGAAAGTGGCCAGGTTATGGTAGCTTCCGTCCTTCGTGACGTATGGGTTGGACATTCCGTATTTCTGCCGCTCTTCCTTGGAAAGGACCTGCCTTGAGGTTCCCGTCTTGCCTGCGACCTGGGCCTTGGCATCCTTTAGCCTCGTCGCCGTACCTTCGGAGGTCACGGCCTTCATGGCCCGGAGCATGGTGTCCGCCGTAGCCTTTGAGCAGATGGATGCGTTCAGGACGCTCGGTCCAAGCTTTTTCTTGACAACTCCGTGCTGTTCGATGTCCTCCACCAGGTATGGCTTCATCATTTTGCCCTTGTTGGCTATCGCGTTGTAGAAGGTCAGGATATGGAGCGGGGTGACCTGGATGGTGTATCCCATCGCTATGGATCCCAGTGCGGTATTGGACCAGAGCGGGCTGTCCGGGGAAGGGATGACAGGCTGCCGGAGGCCTTCCAGGTCGAAATCGAAAGCCTGTCCGAGCTTGTACAGGTACAGTTTGTCGAGGAATTTCTTCGGGTCGTCCTCATAGTTCATCACCGCTATGTAACGGAACACATAGTTGGATGAGATTTCGAATCCGTGCAAGTAGGATATCCTGTCCATCTTGACCACGTGGTCGTCCTGAGGATAGTTCGGATGTCCCGGAACGAATCCTTTATTGGTCGGTATGGTCTCGTCGAGTGATTTTATATAGCCATCTTCCAGGGCGGTGGTGAGCGTGGTGGCCTTGAATACCGAACCCGGTTCCGAGCCGAGTCCTATCGCCATGTTGTACGTCTCGCCCAGGCTCCAGTTGGTGGAATCCCTCACTAGGTTTACCATCGAGCGGATGGCTCCCGTCTTCACGTCCATGAGTATGGCGCAGCCCATCTCGATGGACTTGTTCTCTTCTATCTGCCTTCTCAGCGCCCTGTCCACTATGTCCTGCATCGTGATGTCGATGGTGGTCCTGACATCCATTCCGTCTTCCGGCTTGACATAGGTGCTGTCATAGTTCTGGATCCGTTCCCTGTTGTCGGTAGGCCTGAGCCAGATCTCTCCTTCCTTCCCGTGGAGGATGTAATCGTATTTTCCCTCCAGTCCGATATGGTTGTTGCCGTTGGAGTTGCTGTTGTCCTTGACATATCCGATCGTTCTCCTGGCAAGGGTGCCGTAAGGATACTGTCGGGAGTCTTTCTTCTCGACAATTATTCCGCTGCTGTTCCGTCCTGCGCCCATCATGGTGCTCTCCTGGAGCTTGACCAGGGTTTCCCTGTCGATCGCAGGACCGAGCTTGAGGTATTTGTTGCCTTCCTTGCGCCCCTTTACGATGAGCCTGTACCAGTCTGTCCTGTCTCCGGTGAGGGCGGAGAACCTCTTTGCGAAGGCGTTGGCATTGTCCAGCCATTCCTTCTCCATTTCCTTGCCCTTCGCACCCTTGGATGCGAAATGCTCCTTCCTCACGGAGCAGTCCATGTACAGCTGGTACATCGGGGTGGACAAGGCCAGGAGTTTTCCGTCGCATCCGATGATGGCTCCTCGGTTAGGTTCGATGACGCTCCTGGTGCTCTTCGGGATGAAGTACTTGGCCACATCCTTGTCCAGTTTCCAGAAGCATTGGATATAGATTATGCGCCCGACCAGGATAAGGGCCAGGATAAGGAAGAAGGCATAGAGGTAGTACAGTATCATTGCGATCCTGTCCCTCTCCTTCTTGGTTGCGTTCTGCGACTGGGTTGCCATCCTTTTCCTTTACTTTATCCTGCTTGCCGGCTCTTCAGGCATCCCGACTTCGGATCCTGCCTTTCCGAGCATTTCCTGTACCTTGGTCATCCTTCCCAGACTGACCAGTTCAACGGTCTTCTGGGCGTGGTATATTTCCATGTCCTCCAGGACCTTCCTGTTCTCCTCCACCTTGGTCAGCGTCTTCTCTATCTTGAGGCTGAGCCATATACTGGCGAAGAAGAGGAAGAACGTCCAGATGATGTGGATGAAGTACTTGCTGACATGGAGCCTGAGCAGGAACTCTCCCTTGATTGTGGCAAGGAAGGCGTTCTTGAGCCATTCTCCTACATCGGAGAATCTCCATTTCCTCTGTTCCTTCTCTCCAAGCATCCTATTCGCTTGTCCTTTCGGCGACCCTCAGCTTTGCGCTGCGGGCCCTTGTGTTTGACGATATTTCACTTTCGTCAGGCAGCGCCGGCTTGCGGTTCACTGCCCTGAACGGGGAGTGCACGACCCCGTACATATCCTTCTCCTCCTTCCCTTCGGTATTCCCGGTCTTGATGAAATTCTTGACCATCCTGTCTTCGAGGGAATGGTAGGTTATAACCACCAGCCTTCCTCCGGGTTTCAGGGAGTCCGCGGCTCCTTCAAGGAACTTCGCCAGCGACAGCATTTCGTGGTTGACCTCGATGCGCAAGGCCTGGTAGACCTTTGCGAGGAATTTGTGCTCCGCGAATCTCGGGAGAGCGGGACCGATTGCCTTGTCCAGTTCCCCGGTGGTGGTGATCGCTGCTTTCGACCTTGCTGCGACGACCAGCTGGGAAAGCTTGCGTGCGTTGTCCACCTCTCCGTAGAGACGGAATATCCTTTCCAGTCCTTCCTGTGGATATCCGTTCACCACATCTGCCGCTGTCATTCCTCCTTCCTGGTTCATCCGCATGTCCAGAGGGGCGTCATACCTGAAGGAGAAGCCTCTGCCGGCTGTGTCGAACTGGTGGGAAGAGACCCCGAGGTCGGCCAATATGCCGTCCAGCAGGATTCCTTCTCCGCCTTTCCCCAGGTTGCGGCCCTCGTAGAGCACGAAATTGTGGATGAAGCGGAAATCCGCCCTCACCATGGTGAGCCGGCTGTCGTCGATCTTGTTCATCAAAGCGTCTCCGTCACGATCGAAGGCGATGACGTGACCGTCTTCATTTAAGCGTGAAAGGATTCCGGCGGTGTGACCACCGCCCCCGAATGTGACGTCGGCGTATATTCCTGACGGATCTGATATCAATGCGGATATGCTCTCTTCGAGCAGTACTGGAGTATGGTATTCTGACATCAGCCTTCCCTCCTACCTCTGCTGAGATAGCTGTCCGGCGATGTTCAAGAATTCCTCATTCGAGATCTCGGAGGCTTCGTACCTTTCCTTAGCCCAGATCTCTATCTTGTAATCGTTGCCCGAGAAGACTACCTCTTTCGTTACACCAATTGACTCCAGAAGCTTCTTGGGGATAGAGATGCGACCGAGCTTCGCATCGGGTTCGACGATAGCGCGGTTTCGCATGTACTCTCTCCAGAAAGCGGCGTGAGCACGATTAAAGAAATTCAGTTTGGATTTGACCTCTTCAGATTGGCGTTCCCATTCCTCGAAGGTGTACATCTCAAGGCAGTCTTCGAATATGTCCTTCTTGACTACAAACCTTGCGTCACCTTCGGCAGGGATCAGCGACTTGAACGGCGAAGGGAAAACAACTCTCCCTTTGTCGTCGATCTTCGCTGAATATTCGCCTATGAATGTGATCATGTCAATTCGTCTTTCACGCTGACTACAAAGGTAGGAATATTTTTCCATTTTCTTCCACCTCTTTCCAAATTTTTCCACACTTTTTTCCACAGGCCTCCTGACCCTTTCCGTCATCCCTTTCGCAGCCTTTACAGTAGTCCCTTTACCGGCCAGTCCTGTAGTTCTTTTACCGGCCAGTCCGCCGCTCCCTTCGCTACCGATGTAATCCCCGACTCGACCGGGAATCCCATTGTGCCTTTGGCAGGGCGCGAGGAGAGCCCTTAGGGCGGAGCTCCCCGCAGCGCCCAGCCGCCGGAGACCGCATATTCCGGCGGCGGTACCAAGATCAGATTGTCACCCCGCAGTATCCTGTGCCAGTATCCGTCGTACCTCACCTTCAAGTTCTTTAGTACGATTTCGGGCCAAAATGTACTCAATCGGAACCTCAAGTTCGCACTTGGGAACAAAAAGCCCCGATTTTGTACTCAACTGGAACCTCAAGTTCGCACTTGGGAACAAAAAGCCCCGATTTTGTACTCGACCGCAACCCCAAGTTCGCACTTGGGAACAAAAAGGCTTGTTTTCGTACTCAACCGGGACCTCAAGTTCATACTTGGGAACAAAAAGCCTCGATTTTGTACTCAACCGGAACCTAAACGAAATGCTCCAAGCCTGACATTCCTGATTGTCCGTTCATTTCGCCAAGTAGCTGCACATCAACCGGCTTCCTATGCCCCTGCAGGGCAGGTCAGTGTTCACCTAGGGGCAAAATAGGCAGATGCTGCACATCGATCGGCTTTCTACGGCCATGTAGGATAGATTAGTGTGCAGCAATAGCCGAAATCGGCAGGTGCTGCACATCAATCGGCCTTCTACGGTCCTGCAGAGCAGTTCAGTGTGCAGCAACGCTTGAAACCGAGTTGAGGCGCGCGGTAACTGTCGGGGTGCTGCACGTCAACCGGCCTCATAGGCCTCTTGCTGGACGGGTCATCGTACAGCATCGTTTGAAAATGGATTCTGGCGCGCAGATGCGCAGCGGGTGCTGCACAAAACCACCCTTCTGCGGCCTTCCTGGGGTTGTTGTGCGGCTGTTTTGGGGAAACGCGGCAGGATTGAATAGTCTTCGGAGTAGAATTAAAAAAGTCTCCGGAGCAAAAAGAATATCAGTCCTTTGAAGTAACCCGGGGAGCGGTGGGACAAAGGAAAGCGGGATAGTGATCAAAGGATTTCGAGCGCGATGCGGGCGCAGGCTTCAGCATCTGCGAGTGCATGGTGATGCTGAACGAGATCGTATCCGCATGCTGCGGCTACGGTCTGGAGCTGGTGGTTCGGGAGACTGTGCCCGAAATGCCTGCGGGAAGCACCAAGGGTATCGAAGAAAATGTAGTCTGGATAATCCATCCGGTACACCCTGAATACCGCCTTGAGGCAGCACTCGTCGAAACGGGCGTTGTGGGCGACCAGAGGCAAGCCTTGGATAAGCGGCTCGATTTTCTCCCAGACATATGGAAACACCTGTGCCGCATCAGTATCGTCAGGACCCAGTCCATGTACTCTCCTGCAGAACCACTGGTAGTATTCCGGCTCCGGATGGATCAGACTGTAGAACCGGTCGGCAATCTCGCCTCCGCGTACGGTCACGACACCGACGCTGCACACGCTGGATGGACACTCGTTCGCTGTTTCGAAATCTATAGCTGCGAAATCAGTCATAGGATGTTACAGCAATGGAGCGAAGAGGCGGATGACGGACTGGATGAGCCGGGCGTACCATGGCCTGCGGGACCATTCCGCCAGCGTGAGTTCCCGGCACTCTTCCAGGTCGGACATGAATATCCGGCGGTTCAGGAGGGCGGTCTCTTCGTCGTAGATGTAGGAATTTATTTCATAGTTCAAGTCGAAACTGCGTGCATCCATATTCGCGGAACCTATGCTTGAAAGGTAGTCGTCGCAGACGAAGGTCTTGGAATGGATGAATTCTCCCTGCTTGAGGAACAGTCTTACTCCGGCTCGCAGGATTTCATCATAATAGGCTCTGTTGGCCGGCCGCATCAGGATGTTGTCCGCCACTTCCGGAACCATCAGTCGGACATCGACTCCGGACATCGCGGCGGACTTGAGGGCGTTCAGGACCGGCTCGGGCGGGACGAAATAAGGGGTCTGGAAATATATGTACGTTCGGGCATGGTGGATGGCCCATTCGTAGCTGTACTGGAGGATCGGGTATGGGAGGTCGGGTTCGTCAGGGACTAGCTGTACCAGTTTGTTCCTGAGGGTTTTGTGGACGCACTTCGAGGGGGCGGCCGGTTGCCCGGTAGTGACGGAAGCGATGTGCTGCCCGGTAGTGACGGAAGCGATGTGCTGCCCGGCCGTGACCATCGGGTAGTATTCCGCCATGGGGCGGTCTATGCTGCCCTGTCCGGTCAGCCAGGAGTCCAGGAAGGTATATTGCAAAGACGCGACCGCATTTCCGGTGATGCGCAGGTGGGTGTCACGCCATTTCTTGAAATAATGGTCGTTGATATTCATCCCGCCGGTGTAGCCGATCTTTCCGTCGATTACGACCACCTTCCTGTGGTTGCGGTAATTGACCTTGTTCACGAAATCGAGGATATGCATCCTTGGGTTGGTGAACTTGACGATCTCCACACCGGCCTTCTTCATATCCGCATAGTATCTCGAGCTGATCGGAAAGTTTGCCAGGTTCTCGTAGAGGAAGCGGACCTTTATCCCTTCCCGTGCCTTCTGCATGAGCAAGTCCTTGATCTTCCTGCTGCTCTCGTCGTTCCCGAAATGGAAATATTCGATGTGGATGGATTCCGTAGCTTCAAGTATATCCTTGCTGAGCAGCTCGAACTTCCTCTCTCCGCTGGTGATGATCTCGAAATCGTTCCCGGAACTGACGGCAGGGTAATTCTCCCTCGCCATCAGCCTCGCGAGCGGGCGGAAGTCCTCCCGGATGTCCTCTTCTACGGAATGCCCGAACAGGAGGGCGTTCAGTCCAGGTGTGGTTTGTTTCTCGAAAATTGCCTTGTACCTCTGGTGCCTCCTGTTGAATATCCAGTGATGCCGGTAGTTGATACCGAACATGAAATACAGGATGATTCCGAGGAGGGGGAGTACGGCGATGATCAGCAACCACGCGAACTTCCTCCCCGAGTCTCCGGTATCGATCAGGATGACGATACCGACGGTGACTACGAGGAGGATGTAAAGGATCGTGAGTAGGGTCTGGAACACAGGCAGCTCAGCTTGTCATCAGAAGATGAGCAGGAAGAGGACTGCTGCTAGTGCGCCCCCGGTGAGAGGGCCGAGAACCGGAACCCAGCTGTATGACCAACCGCTGTCCCTTTTCTCCTTGAGAGGGATGAGTGCGTGGATGCAGCGCGGTCCAAGGTCCCTGGCCGGGTTCATGGCATATCCGGTGGTGCCTCCGAGGGACATTCCGAGAGCCATGATTATGGCGGTTACAGGGAATGCTCCGATGCTGCCGAGACCGACGACAGGAGTGTTCTCCTTGGTCGCGATCATCAGTATGAGGAATACCAGGACGAAGGTGGCCAGCATCTCACAGAAGAAATTCACGGCCTTGTGCTCTATAGCCGGCATGGTGCAGAACGTGCCAAGCACCCCGTCGGTATTGCTTGCGGAAGCCTTGTAATGGTCGATATAGTAAAGCCATACGAGGCCTGCGCCGCAGAAGCCTCCGAGCATCTGTGCCACGCAGTATGGCAGGACATCGCTCCATGGGAAGTTTCCGGCGAGGGCGACACCCAGGGTAACTGCCGGGTTCAGATGGGCTCCTGAATATGGTCCCGCGACGAAGACTCCGCACATCACTGCGAAGCCCCATGCGAGTGTGATGACCACCCATCCGCCTCCTTTGGCCTTCGATTTTTCCAGGGTGCATCCTGCGCATACGCCGTCACCCATCAGTACGAGGATCAGAGTTCCGAGGAACTCGAAAACGCATTTGGTCCAGAGTGTTATTTCCATATCGATCATAAGTTGTTGATTGTCCTTCTGATAGCATCGGCCCAGCCTTCCTTCAGGGCGTGGACTTCTTCTTCGGTGGCTTCCGGGACGAAGGTCCTTTCAGCCAGCCACTGGCTCTTTATCTGGTCGATGCTGTCCCAGAATCCGACCGCGAGTCCGGCCAGGTAGCAGGCTCCCTTCGCCGTTGTCTCCGTCACCTTCGGGCGGATTACGGAGGATCCTAGGATATCGGCCTGGAACTGCATCAGGAGATCGTCCCGGGAGGCTCCTCCATCGACTTTAAGCTCGGAGAGCTTGACTGAGGCGTCGCGTTCCATCGCACTGACTATGTCCATGGTCTGGAAGGCTATTCCCTCAAGTGCTGCCCTGGCTATGTGACCTGCTGTGGTACCTCTGGTTATACCGTGGATACCACCCTTCGCATACTGGTCCCAGTACGGTGCACCCATGCCGGTAAGGGCAGGTACGAAGTAAACCCCGCCGTTGTCCGGAACGGTACGGGCGAGGGCTTCCACCTCAGCGGAACTCTTGATTATCCCCAGACCGTCCCTCAGCCATTGGATCACTGAACCTCCCACGAATATACTGCCTTCGAGAGCGTAGTTGACAGTGTCTCCGATCTTCCAAGCTATCGTGGTCAGTAGGTTGTTGCGGCTGGTGATAGGCTCGGTCCCGGTGTTCATCAGCAGGAAGCATCCGGTGCCGTAGGTATTCTTCACGCTGCCTTTCCCGGTGCACATCTGTCCGAACAGGGCAGCCTGCTGGTCTCCGGCTATTCCGGCGACAGGCACCCTGCCTGCGAACAGGTCAGTGTCGGTGAAACCGTAGATCTCGCTTGAGGAGCAGACCTGCGGCATCATAGAGGCCGGGATGTCCAGCAGTTTCAGCAGCTCCATGTCCCATTCCAGGGTGTGGATGTTGAACAGCATCGTGCGGGAGGCGTTGCTTACGTCGGTGACATGCTTCCTGCCGCCGGTGAGGTTCCATACCAGCCAGGAATCTACAGTCCCGAAACGGAGTTCTCCCTTCTCGGCCTTCTTCCGGGCGCCCGGAACGTTTTCCAGGATCCAGCGGATCTTGGTACCGCTGAAATATGCGTCGATGATCAGGCCTGTCTTCTTCCGTATCATCTCGGTCAGGCCTTCGGCTTTCAGGATGTCGCAATATTCGGAAGTCCTCCTGTCCTGCCATACGATGGCGTTGCACACAGGTTCGCCTGTGTTGGCATCCCAGACTATGGTGGTTTCGCGCTGGTTGGTTATTCCTATGGCGGCTATGTCCTGGAATCCTATTCCCAGGGTTGCAATGGCTTCGGCCATCACGCTGCTCTGGGAAGACCAGATCTCCATCGGATCGTGCTCGACCCAGCCCGGCTTCGGGAAATGCTGTGTGAATTCTTTCTGGGCTACCGCACGGGTGTTGCCCGCATGGTCGAAGATGATTGCCCTGGAACTGCTTGTGCCCTGGTCCAGGGCGAGAATGTATCTGTCCATATACTTAATGTTGATATCCAAGTTTCAGACGATTTCGCCGATCAGGGTAGCCGACGTGCAGGAATCAACCCGGACGTCGGCGTAGTCTCCCGCCTTGAGGCCTTTCCCGGGGAATACGCACATCTTGCCGTTGCCGGCACGGCCGCAAAGTTCTTCCTGATTCTTCTTGGAAGGGCCTTCCACGAGTACCCTGAAAGTCTTTCCGATATCTTTGCGGTTGCTTTCCAGACTGAGTTCTGTCTGAAGTGCGATGATTTCGTTCAAACGCCTGGTCTTGACCTCCAGGGGAACGTCGTCCGGATACTTCCTCGCAGCAAGTGTCCCAGGCCGCTCGGAGTAGTAGAACATATAGGCATAGTCGAACCCGACTTCCCTGAAGAGGGAAAGGGTTGCCTGATGGTCTTCTTCGGTTTCGGAGCAGAATCCGGCGATCACATCGGTGGTGATCCCGCAGCCCGGGAGAACTTCGCGGATCCTGGCGACCCTTTCCAGGTACCATTCCCGGGTGTAGCGGCGGCGCATCTTCTCCAGGAGCCTGTCGCTGCCGGACTGCACGGGAAGGTGGATGTGCTTGCAGATATTGTCCCAGGCAGCCATCGTTTCTATGAGCTCGTCGCTGATGTCCTTGGGATGGTTGGTGGCGAAGCGGACCCTCAGGTCCGGGCTGATGCGGGCGACCATCTCCAGGAGTTCAGGGAAGGTCACGGTCCTGTCATCCTGTTTCCATAGGTAGGAGTCCACGTTCTGCCCCAGCAGGGTGACTTCCTTGTATCCCTTTCCGAATACGTCCCGGGCCTCCGCGACTATTGTCTCCGGATCCCTGCTGCGTTCGGCGCCCCTGGTGTATGGGACCACGCAGTAGGAGCAGACGTTGTTGCAGCCTCTCATTATGGATATGAATGCGGACACTCCGTTGCGGTCGGTCCGGACCGGGACGATGTCGGCGTAGGTCTCCTCATGGGATAGCATCACGTTAATCTGAGGATTGTCCGGGGTGATGTCACGCAGCAGTCCCGGCAGGGAACGGTATGCATCCGGACCTGCGACCAGGTCCACCTTTCCGGTTTCCAGGAGCTTGTCCTTGAGGCGTTCCGCCATGCATCCGACTATTCCAACGACCACTTCCGGTCGGTTTTCCTTCATCTTGTGGAACTGTTCGATCCTGCCCCATATCCTTTGCTCTGCATTGTCCCTTACGGAGCAGGTGTTCGCGAGTATAAGGTCCGCGTCTTCCATCTCCAGGGTCCTTTCATATCCCTCCTTGCGAAGGATGGAGAATATGACCTCCGAGTCGCTGACATTCATCTGGCAACCGTAGGTCTCGATATAGATTTTCTTGTTCATCAGGGTGGTTTGTCTCAATCACAAAGATATGGATTTTTCAGCTTCTAAGGTTTTTTTTTCATATATTTGTGCATTCTGTACGATTAGGATATGAGAGTTAAAAGCAGATTATTCCTTGGCATAATCACTGCAGTAGCGATGATGTCCGTCCTTGCCGGTTGCGGGAGCCTCCGGAAGGTCCGGGACATCAAAGTGACTTCGGTGTCGCTGGAATCATATTCCCTCAACGGCCTCCGCTCGGCCGACGGGGTGCTGGCAGTGGGTATCGACAATCCTTCGTTCGCCTTTACTGTGACAAGGCTCGACGGTGTGCTCAAGTACAAGGGCGAAGAGGTTGCGTTGTATTCCGCCGACACATTCTCCGTGGACAAGCAGTGCGTGAAGGTATATGATGTCCCTTGCAAGGCTTTCCTCGGGGAGGGCATCAGCCTGATGCAGGTGATGCAGATCATTCGTCAGGGCAACCTGGAGGGGCTTACCACCGATATCGAGGCCAAGGTTAAATTGAAGAACGGGGCCGGGACCAAACTCAAGTTCAAGGACCTCGACCTTCAGAAAATGGCAGAGAAGCAATGAAAATGATGACTGGGAAACGAATATTAGCAGTCCTTGCCGTGCTGGCCGCCTTGTCGTTCCAGGCGGCGGGACAGAATACTTCCAGCGTGGACTCGACCCTCGTGGGAAGGAGCATATTCAATCTCCTTCCGTCGCGGGAGAAGGGGAACAAGGCCACCGTGACCGTCCGCCAGTCCCCGGAGATAAAGGAAGCGTTCAACCGCCAGGTGGCAGCCAATGCCAGCAAGAGGGTTGTCGTGTACCGTATCAGGATCTACAACGACAACAAGCAGAACGCAAGGTCGGCCTCCGAATCTGCGATGAACCGATTCAAGGCGATGTATCCCGGAGTGGCCGCATACAGGTCATATGTCAACCCTTTCTTCAAGGTGACGGTAGGGAACTTCCATTCCAGGCCGGAAGCCGACAGGATGCTCCAGCAGCTCAGGGGATCCTTCCCGACAGCTTTCGTGGTGAAGGAGACTGCGCTTGCATCCGAAGTGAATTCTAACAGGAACTGACATGCTCAAGCAAGGACTCGAACTCAAGCAGCAGCAGAAGCTTTCTCCTCTTCAGATCCAGACTATCAAATTGATAGAGCTTCCGATCCAGGAGTTGGAGCAGCGTGTGAAGACTGAACTTGAGGAGAATCCCGTGCTCGACGATTCTCCGGCTCCGGACAAGGATGATGACAACGACGAGCCGAAGGATGTGTCCATCGATGAGATTGACGACAGCGACGATATTCCTGCCTACAAGCTCAGGGTCAACAATTACGGCAAGGACGAGCGTCCGCAGTACAATACTTTCTCGGTAAAGGAAAGTTTCACCCAGAGCCTCATGGAGCAGCTGGGGTACCGGCATCTTTCCAAGCACGAACACGATGTGGCCGCATTCGTCATCGGCAGCCTGGACGAGGATGGCTATCTCCGCAGGGATATCGACAGCATAGTGGACGACCTGGCGTTCCGGGCGAATATCCATTCCGACCCGGAGGAGGTCCTCAGGATGGTCAAGGTGATCCAGGAATTCGAGCCGGTCGGCGTCGGTGCCAGGGATTTGAGGGAATGTCTGCTTCTCCAGCTGCATTCCCAGAAGCGGTCGAAGGACGTGGAGCTGGCCGAAACCATAATCAGGGACTATTTCAACGAGTTCTCCAACAGGCATTTCCAGAAGATCATCTCCAAGCTGGGTCTCAGCGAAGAGGAGATGAGGTCCGTGATGGCCAGGATTGTCAAGCTCAATCCGGCCCCGGGGGGACAGATCGATGATTCTTACAACGACCAGGCACAGCAGATCGTTCCGGATTTCGTGCTGGACCTGGTGGACGGGGAACTGAAGCTCAGCATGCCGCGTTTCTCCATTCCGGAGATCCGTGTCAACAAGAAATACGCGGAACTCCTTGCTGACGCCCAGGGATCATCGGAGCGGCAGCAGAAGGAAGCCGCCGCATTCGTCAAGCAGAAGCTGGATTCCGCGAAGTGGTTCGTGGAGGCCTTGAAACAGCGCCACAATACCTTGGAGAGCACGATGAAGGCCATCCTGGAATATCAGCACGACTACTTCATGGACGGCGATGAGTCCAACCTCCGGCCGATGGTCCTCAAGGACATCGCCGAAAAGACCGGATTCGATATTTCGACCATTTCCAGGGTGGTGAACAGCAAGTATATAGAGACTCATTTCGGAATATACCCACTCAAGTATTTCTTCTCGGAAGGACTTGAGAACCAGGAAGGCGAGGAGGTTTCGACGCGAGAACTCAAGAAGGCACTCCGCGAATGCGTGGATTCGGAGGACAAGCGCAAGCCTCTCACCGACGACCAGCTCGTCTCCGAGATGAACAAGCGAGGATACAAGGTCGCCAGGCGCACCATCGCGAAATACCGCGACCAGCTGGACATCCCTAAGGCACGGCTGAGGAAAGAACTATAAAACCCCTGAATAATGAAAGTCATCAACATCGGTGAGACCGATTCGGTTCTCAACAACATCATCGCGCAGATACGCGACAAGGCAGTCCAGAAAGACCGCATGCGTTTCCGCTTCAACCTCGAAAGGTTGGGCCATATCTTTGCCTACGAGTTGAGCAAGTCATTGGAATACAGTCCGAAGGACATCGAGACTCCACTCGCCACTTCCACTGTCAGCACATGTGACACCAGACTGGTGATAGCCACCATACTGCGTGCCGGCCTGCCTCTTCACAGGGGACTGCTCGACGTGTTCGACTCCGCGGAGAGTGCTTTCATCGCGGCATACAGGAAGTATGACAAGGGAGACGACTTCCATATCAACATCGAGTATTGCACCTGTCCTACCCTGACCGGGAAGACCCTGATCCTGTCCGATACGATGCTGGCCACGGGAGCATCCATCGAGATAGCCTACAACAGGATCATCGATGAGAACGGGGAACCGGCATTCACCCATTTCGTCTGCCCGATAGCCAGCATCTATGCGATCGAGTACCTCCAAAAGAGGATGCCTGACAATACATGCCTCTGGACCGCTGCGGTGGACGAAGAACTCACCAGCCATTCGTACATCGTCCCGGGTCTGGGAGATGCGGGCGACCTTGCTTTCGGAGACAAGCTCTAGGCCCCTTCAGTTTCCTGCCTGACGGTTACGGCCATCCCTTCGGCAAAGCTGAAATAGCATCCATCAGTGATTATGACGTGGTCCAGGAGGGCTATGTCGAAGGTATTCGCAGCCTTTTTCATTGCGCTCGTCCTAGCCTTGTCCGCTTCTCCAGGCTCCGGGTTCCCCGAAGGATGGTTGTGGACCAGGATCAGTCCTGTGGCGTGCTTGTCAAGGGCTCTCTTCACTATCTGCCTTGGTTCCGCCACGGTCGCGCCGATTCCCCCGAGACTGATCATCTCCTTGCATATCACATAGTTCGCCCTGTTGAGGAATATCACCCAGAATTCTTCATGGTCGAGTCCTTTCATATGCGGCAGCATCATCCTGAATACCGAGCCGGGGCCTTTTACCGGAACCTTCTCTATCCCCGGGTCCTCCAGGCAGCATCTTTTCCCGAGCTCGAAAGCGGCTGCAATGGCCGCATACCTGTTGTCTCCAATTCCGCTGAGCGTTTTCATCCCTGCCTGGTCCATCGCGGCTATCACCGAGAGTTTCCCTTCTCCCAGGGACAGCAGCCTGTTGGCGACTTCCAATACGTTTTCGTTCCTGGTGCCCGATCCTATCAGGATGGCCAGCAGTTCGGCGTCGCTCATCTTTCCGGCGCCTTCCGCGAGCAGTTTCTCCCGCGGTCTTTCCCTTTCGCATAGTTCCTTTATCTTCATAGTCTGTCCAGGTGCCCGTCAAGTCGGGCGTCCGGCGGAAATATACATGCAAAAACCCGGAACAGGAGTGAATCCTTCCGGGTTTTTCCGTTTTTTAGGAATATTGCCGTTCCTTATGCCGGACTATTTCCTTTCGATGACCTTCCTTGCGGCTTCGGCGATGTGCTCGGCATCTATACCGTAGGCTGCCAGGAGTTCGGAAGGAGTTCCGCTCTGGCCGAACTCGTCCCTGCCGTTGACGAACTCGACAGGTTTAGGTGACCTGGCTGCCAGGACTCCTGCGACAAGTTCGCCGAGACCGCCGGCCATGTTGTGCTCTTCAGCAACCACCACGGCGCCTGTCTTTATCGCGGAAGCGATGATGGCATGGTCGTCCAGAGGCTTGATCGTGGCCACGTCCAGGACGTCGGCGCAGATGCCTTCGGCTTCCAGGACCTCGGCTGCCTTCAGGGCTTCCCAGACCATGTGTCCGGTGGCGACGATGGTGACATCCTTACCTTCATTGAGGACATAAACCTTACCGATCTCGAATGGCTCGTCAGGCATGAAATCAGCCACTTTCGGCCTTCCGAAACGGAGATATACAGGGCCGTCGTATGCTGCCGCCGCGATGGTGGCGTTCTTGGTCTGGGTCCAGTCGCAAGGATTGACCACTACCATTCCCGGAAGAGCGCGCATCAGGGCGATGTCTTCCATCGTCTGGTGGGTGGCACCGTCTTCGCCGAGGGTGATTCCGGCATGTGAAGAAGCTATCTTGACATTGGCCTTGCCGTAGCAGACCTCCATCCTGAGCTGGTCATATACCCTGCCGGTTACGAATTCTGCGAAGGAACCGATGAAAGGTACCTTGCCGGAAATGGCCATACCGGCAGCTACACCTACCATGTTGGCTTCGGCGATGCCGCACTCGTAATATCTGTCAGGGAATTCGGCTGCGAAGGCATCCATCTTCACGGAGCCTTTCAGGTCTGCTGTCAGAGCCACCACCTTCGGGTTGAGTTTCCCGGCCTCGAGGAGTCCCTGTCCGAAACCGCTGCGGGTGTCTTTCTTTCCTTTGTCAGTGTATTTTTTCATGATGTTGTCCGATTTAAAAGTCTCCCAATGTCTCTTCGAGCTGGCTCAGGGCATTCTTGCACTGCTCTTCGTTCGGTACGCTGCCGTGCCATTTGTGGGTGCCGGCCATGAAGTCGACGCCGTGTCCCATCTCAGTGATGAAAAGTATCATCACAGGCTTGCCTTTGCCCCTGGCTGCCTTAGCCTTGGCGAAGGCGTCGAGTATGGCGTCGAAGTCGTGTCCGTCTGCCACGATGGTTTCCCATCCGAAGGCTTTCCATTTGGCTTCCAGGTCTCCCAGTCCACCGACATCCTCGGTGTTGCCGTCGATCTGCTGGAAGTTGCGGTCGGTCATCGCGATCAGGTTGTCAACCTTGTGATGGGCGGCGAACAAAGCGGCTTCCCAGATTTCTCCTTCCTCGCTCTCTCCGTCACCGCAGAGGCAGAAGACGGTATGCGGATCCTTGTCGGCTTTCTTGGCGAGGGCGGAACCAACCGCCACGGAAAGGCCCTGTCCAAGGGAACCGGCTGTCTGGGTGACTCCCGGAAGTCCCTTCCTGATTGAAGGATGACCCTGGAGGCGGCTGCCGAACTTACGGAAGCTGCCGAGTTCGGAGGTAGGGAAATAACCGGCCCTGGCAAGGATTGAATAATACATCGGGGTAAGATGTCCGGCAGACAGGTAGAACATGTCCTGTCCCTTGCCGTCACGGGTCCATGAAGCAGGGTCATGCTCCATTACGTGGAAGTAAAGGGCAGTCATGAAATCCGTGCTGCTCATTGATCCTCCAGGATGTCCGGACTTGGCCTCGACGACCATCCTGATGATGTCTCTCCTGATCTGGGAGGCAATCTTTTTAAGATCTTCTTTCGATTGCATTTCTTTATTTGATATTTTGAATTTGATTTATGCTTTTTCTCAACATTCAGGCAAATATAATCCTTTTTTATGTCAGATAGAAATTTTAACTTTGTAATGATTAAAACTATCATAAATGGCACAAGTTGTTATAATGCCCCGTCAGGGTCAGTCTGTTGAAAGCTGCATAGTTACGGAATTCAAGAAGAAGGTCGGTGACAAGGTGGCAGTGGGCGACGTCTTGTTCAGTTATGAGACTGACAAGGCGTCTTTTGATGAAGAGTCCAAGGTGGAAGGTACCGTGCTGGCTTGCTTCTACAGCGAGAACGATGAGATACCTTGCTTATCCAACGTCATGGTCATCGGCGAGCCGGGAGAATCTTTCGAGGAGTTCGCCCCTGCAGCGTCGGCTGCTCCGGAGACACCGGCTGAAGCCGGTCCTGCTCCGTCTGCAGAAGTGAATGTAGTTGAAGCCGCGCCTGAAACAGCAGCTGCCGCAGTAGTTCCCGGCGCACCGGTATCCCCGCGTGCGAGGAAACTTGCTAAGGAAAAAGGACTCGATCCCGGACAGGTCGCAGGCTCCGGCCCTCACGGCAGGGTAATAGCACGTGACATTGAAGCAGCCCAGGGTGCACCGCTTTCTGGACTCGCAAGGGCGATGGCTGCCGCAGGCGGCTTGCAGGCGCCGTCATCCGGCTCCGGTCCTGCCGGGATGGTCAAGGGTTCCGACCTCAAGGAATGGACTCCGGTCACTTCCGGTATCTCCGGTGAGGGTGAAGATTTCGTCGTCGAGAAGATGTCCAACATGCGCAAGCTCATCGCGAAATCGATGTACAATTCCCTGCAGAATTCAGCCCAGCTCACCCATATGCTCGGTGCTGATGCGAGGACCATCCAGGCTCTCCGCAAGAAGGCGAAGAAAGCCCTGGAAGAGGGTAGGATCGATGCTAACATCACCATCAATGACTTCGTGTGCTACGCCGTTATCAAGGCTCTGCAGAAATTCCCGAAGGTCAATTCCCATTGCCTCGGAGATTCCATGAGGATATTCAATACCGTCAATCTCGGTTGCGCGGTGGATACTGAAAGGGGACTGATGGTTCCTTGCATCCCTCACGCCGAGAAACTGGACATAATCGCCCTGAGCAAGGCACTCAAGAAGGTGGCCGACGACTGCAAGAAGGGAAGTATCAATCCTGACCTGCTTTCTTCCGAGGCCGCTTCTTTCACGGTGTCCAACCTCGGGGGATTCGGAGTGGAGTGGTTCACTCCTGTGATCAATCTCCCTCAGAGCGGCATACTCGGAGTCGGCACCATCGTTCCGCGTCCGAAAGCCATCGACGGGGGAATGGCATTCGTCCCTTATCTCGGTCTTTCGCTCACTTATGACCACAGGGCGCTTGACGGTGGCGAGGCGACCCGCTTCCTCAAGCAGGTAGCTGTCGAGATCGAAACTCTCGACGTTGAATTCTGAATCTGAAAAACAAAAGATATGGCAATGTACGATCTTATGATTATCGGTGGCGGCCCTGGCGGATACGTGGCTGCCGAAAGGGCCGGTGCTGCTGGCTTGAAAGTGGTTCTCTTCGAAAGGAAATCCCTTGGCGGAGTATGCCTCAATGAAGGTTGCATCCCGACCAAGACCCTCCTTTATAGCGCCAAGGTTTACAATTACGCCAAGACGGGCGACCATTACGGAGTATATACCACGGACCCTGCCTTCAATTACGGCGAGATAGTCGCCCGCAAGAACAAGGTGGTCAAGAAGCTCGTAGGCGGAGTGAAAGCCGCCATGAGAGGCAACGGCGTGGAAGTCGTCGCCGAGAGTGCGAATATCCTCAGACGTGATGCCGAGGGTATCCATGTTGAAGCTGCCGGGCAGGAATATGTAGGCCGGAACCTCTTGATATGCACGGGTTCCGAAGCTGCAGTCCCTCCTTTCCCTGGCCTGAAGGAAGCCGGCGATGTCATAGTGACCAACCGCGAGATCCTTTCGCTCACCGAAAGACCGGAGGAACTGGTGGTGATCGGAGGAGGAGTGATCGGAATGGAATTCGCTGCCTTCTACAACACTCTCGGAACCAAGGTTACCGTGGTCGAGATGCTGCCGAAGATCCTCGGCCCTCTGGACGACGAGATCAGCGCCATGCTGCAGAAGATATATGCCAAGAAGGGTGTCACTTTCTGCCTGAAGAGCAAGGTGACGGGCATCGAAGGGAATACGGTGGTCTATGAGGATCCGGAAGGCAACGTGCAGAGAGTATCCGGGGACAAGATCCTGGTTTCGGTGGGCCGCAGGGCCAACCTGCAGGGCTTCGGCCTGGAGAATCTCGGCGTGGCATTCCTCGAGAACAAGGCCGGGAAGCCGGTCGGTATAAAGGTGGATGACAAGATGCGTACGAACATCCCTGGCGTTTACGCCGCTGGTGACGTCACCGGTTTCTCGATGCTGGCCCACACAGCCAGCCGCGAAGGAGAAGTTGCGGTCAACAATATCCTCGGAAAGGAAGACCATATGCGTTACGATGCCATTCCTGGGATCGTCTATACCAACCCTGAGGTCGCCGGAGTCGGACTTACCGAAGAGCAGGCTGCCGCTTCAGGAAAGGAATATTCGGTCGTAAAGCTTCCTATGGCTTTCTCCGGCCGTTTCGTCGCAGAGAACGAGGGCGGCGAGGGAATATGCAAGATCATCGTGGGAAAGAAGCATCACGAGGTGCTTGGAATGCACATGCTCGGCAACCCTTGCTCCGAGATCATCCAGAGCGGATGCATCGCCATCGAGACGGAAATGACCCTCGAGCAGCTCAGGGAGATAGTATTCCCTCATCCGACAGTCTCCGAAATCATAAAGGAGGCCGCTTTCTCAATCAAGTAAAACCAAAAAACACAACGATATGCCAAAAGCACTTTACATCGATCCCAACGAGACGCTGCGTCCTCAGGAGCACGTGATGAAGCTTCCTGAAATCCCGGTGATGCAGTACAAGAAGACGGTGAAGGAAGAAATCGACGGAGGACATTACACCAAGGAAGACCTCCTGCGCATCTATCGCGACATGTCATACATCCGCGAGTTCGAGACTATGCTCAATTCGGTCAAGACCACCGGCGGTTACCACGATGTCGCGTACAACAACCCTGGTCCGGCCCATCTTTCGGCAGGACAGGAAGCCGCTGCGGTAGGTATGGCCTATGCCCTCGACACCGACGATTTCATATTCGGAAGCCACCGTTCACATGGTGAAATCCTTGCCAAGGGACTCCGTTCAATCCAGCTTCTCCCTGATGCTGAACTCCTTAAGGTTATGGAGGACTTCTGGGACGGAGCTACCCTGAACGTAGCCAGGAAGGCATATTCCGGCAAGGACGTGAAGGAACTGGGAATCCGCTTCCTGCTCTATGGTGCCATGGCAGAGATATTCGCCCGTACCACTGGTTTCAACAAAGGACTGGGCGGTTCGATGCACACATTCTTCACCCCTTTCGGCATCTATCCGAACAACGCGATAGTCGGTGGTTCCGGTTCGATCGCGGTGGGTGCTGCCCTCTACAAGAAGGTCAACCGCAAGAAGGGTATCGTGGTGGCCAACCTCGGTGATGGTGCAATGGCCCGCGGACCAGTCCTTGAAGGAATGACCTTCGCATCGATGGACCAGTTCAACACCCTTTGGGAAGGCGACATGAAGGGTGGCCTGCCGGTGTTGTTCAACGTAATGGACAACCAGTATGCGATGGGTGGCCAGACCAAGGGCGAGACGATGGGATATACGTTCCCTGCACGCCTGGGTGCCGGTTTCAAGGCCGACGCGATGAACGCCGAAAGGGTGGACGGATACAATCCACTCGCAGTAATAGATGCCTTCGAGCGCAAGAAGGCGTACCTCCTCGAGAAGAAGGGACCTGCGCTCCTGGATGTCGTGACCTACCGGTATTCCGGACACTCTCCTAGCGACCAGAGCTCTTACCGCACCAAGGAAGAGATCGCGGCATGGGAGAAGGAAGACTGCATCGTCGCCTTCGGAGAGAAACTCAAGGCTGCCGGACTCGTCAGCCAGGCAGACCTGGATGCGATCCGCGCCGATGTGGATGCGAATATCTTCGAGTGCTACAAGCTCGCCATCGATTTCGACCTTTCCCCAAGGATGGACCTCGTTGGCAAGGACGAACTCCTGGGCGACATGATGTTCTCCAACCAGAGCGTCGATTCCATGAGCGATGCCAAACCGGAGGTGCTGATGCCGCTTGAGGAGAATCCTCGCGTCAAGCAGATAGCCGGCAAGGAAAGGTTCTACCTCGACAAGGACGGCAAGCCGGTCAGCAAGATGAAGGTTTACAATATCAAGGATGGTCTTTTCGAGGCTATCGTGGACCGTTTCTACAAGGATGCTTCCCTGGTCGCTTACGGCGAAGAGAACCGTGAGTGGGGCGGAGCGTTCGCAGTCTATCGCGGCCTTACCGAAGCCCTGCCTTATCACCGCCTGTTCAACTCACCGATAGCCGAAGCAGCTATCATCGGCACCGCCATCGGATATGCGATGTGCGGCGGAAGGGTGATTCCGGAGATCATGTACTGCGACTTCCTCGGTTGCTGCGGAGACGAGATATTCAACCAGCTTCCGAAGTGGCAGGCTATGTCCGGGAATATCCTCAAGATGCCTGTGGTGGTCAGGGTTTCCGTCGGATCCAAGTACGGCGCCCAGCACTCTCAGGACTGGACATCCCTCTGTACCCATATCCCTGGCCTCAAGGTTTGCTTCCCGGCGACTCCGTACGATGCCAAGGGTCTTATGAACTCTGCGCTTCAGGGTACCGACCCTGTCATATTCTTCGAGAGCCAGAGGATCTACGACAAGGGCGAGATGTTCCACCAGGGAGGTGTACCGGAAGGATATTACGAGATTCCTATCGGAGAGCCTGACATCAAGAGGGAAGGCAAGGACATAACCTTCCTGTCCATCGGTGCGACCCTTTACCGCGCTCTCGAGGCAGCCGACCTGCTGAAGGAGAAGTACGGAATGGAGGCCGAGGTCATCGATGCCCGCTCTCTCGTTCCTTTCCGCTATGAGAAGGTCCTTGCATCCGTAAAGAAGACAGGCCGTATCATCATCGCCGGAGATGCCTGCGCACGCGGTTCATACCTCAATGACCTTGCGGCCAACATTACCGAGATGGCTTTCGACGACCTGGATGCGGCTCCTGTGGTACTGGGTTCCCGCAACTGGATCACCCCTTGCCACGAACTTGAAGAATCGTTCTTCCCTCAGCCATCCTGGTTCCTGGATGCCATCAACGAGAAGATCGTACCTCTCAAGGACTATGTCCCTACGAGCAACCAGACTTCCGCTCAGCAGGTGATCCGCGCCGCCAGGGGAGTGTAATCAATACTTTAAGACAATGAAAACCAAAGCAGTACGATTATATGGAGTAGAAGACCTCAGGCTTGAGGAATTCGAGCTTCCTGAAATGAAGGATGACGAAATCCTGGCAGAGGTCATAAGCGACAGCCTGTGCATGTCCACCTGGAAGGTGGCTCACCAGGGCGCCGCCCACAAGAGGATCCCTGACGACGTGGCCGAGAATCCGACCATCATGGGACATGAGTTCGCAGGCCGGATCCTGAAGGTCGGGAAGAAGTGGCAGGGCCAGTTCAAGGAGGGGGACAAGTTCTCCATCCAGCCTGCCATGAACCATCCGGAGGGACCTGTAGGCTTGCTTTCTGCGCCGGGATATTCATACCGTTATGCAGGTGGCGATGCTACCTATATCATCATCCCACGGGAGGTGATGGAAATGGGCTGCCTGCTTCCTTACACCGGTCCGGGGTTCTATCCAGCCTCCCTCAGCGAGCCTCTGTCCTGCGTCATCGGTGCGATCCATGCTTGCTATCACGTCAATCAAGGATCGTATGTACATCAGATGGATATCCGCGAGAACGGCAAGATGGCCCTCCTCGCAGGAGTAGGACCGATGGGACTTGCGATGATCAATTACGTGCTTCACCGCGAGGACCGTCATCCGTCCCTGTTCGTCGTGACCGACATCGACCAGGCTCGCCTCGACCGTGCAGCCGAGCTCTATCCGGTGGAATATGCCGCGTCCAGGGGCATCGAGTTGAAATACATCAATACAGGCAATATCGAAGACCCGGTCAAGACCCTCAGGGAGATTTCCGGAGGGACCGGTTATGACGAGGTCGTCGTCATGGCCCCTGTACCGGCTGTAGTCGAGCAGGCCGATGATATCCTCGGCTTCGATGGCTGCCTGAATTTCTTCTCCGGTCCCGGCCGTGCCGATTTCAAGGCCCCGTTCAACTTCTACAACGTCCATTACGCCCTGACCCATGTCGTGGGGACCAGCGGCGGCAACACTGACGACATGAAGGAGGGTCTCAAGATGATGAGCGAGGGTCTCGACCCTGCCGGCCTGGTGACCCACATCGGCGGACTGAACGTGGTTCCGGAAACAACCATCCACCTTCCTGAGATCAAGGGTGGCAAGAAGCTGATCTACACTCATGTGGAGATGCCTCTGACCGCGATTGCCGATTTCGGGGAGAAGGGAAGGACCAATCCGGTCTATGCGGAACTCGACCGTCTCTGCAAGGCTCATAACGGGCTTTGGAACATAGAGGCTGAAGAATATCTCCTCTCTCACTCCGACCAGCTGCTCTAATAGGATGGACAGGAACGATTCCTTGATGGTCCTGGCGACGAGGTTCGACGATCTGGGAGACTGGACCGTCGAACAGCAGTTTGTACTCCAGATGGGGTCAAGCTATCTGCTTGCCCATGGTTTGGGCCGTCCTCTCGAGAAAGATGCCAGGACAACGATCGAGATAGCCGGCGAAGGGGATTATCATCTATGGGTCAGGACCAAGAACTGGACTGCCTTCTGGAGCGATGGAAAGACTCCCGGAATATTCCGTGTAAGGATAGACGGGCAGGAGGATTCCGCCGAATTCGGAATCGGATGCGGTGGGGATACTCCTCGTGAACGTGCCGGATGGTGCTGGCAGCCGGGCGGGAGTTACCATCTCGGGAAAGGGAAACATGAGATTGTGCTGCATGATCTCACCGGCCTGGACGGGAGGTGTGACGCCATACTCCTGACCACCAGCAGTGAAACCCCGGGCAGCAGTCTTGAATCGTACCGGGAACTCAGGGAAGAGTTGCTCCCGACTCCTGTCGAAGACAAGGGATCATTCGACTTTGTGGTGGTAGGAGGAGGAATGTCCGGCCTTTGTGCCGCCATCGCGGCCGCCCGTCTTGGAATAAAAGTGGCTTTGATTCAGGACCGCTATATCCTTGGAGGGAACAATTCCTCGGAAGTCCGGGTTGGATTGGGAGGACAAATAAATGTAAATCCTTATCCTTCACTTGGTTATATATTAAATGAAATAGGCCCGGACCGCTATGGGAACGCTCGCGGGGCTCATCATTACCAGGACTGGAAGAAGTGGGACGTGATCGCAGCCGAGAAGAACATCACCCTTTTTGCCGGATACACCGTGGATTCCGCCTGTACGGAAGGCGGCAGGATCGTGTCAGTCACTGCAGTTGAGGCGACCAGGCAGAACAGGATACGTGTCTGCGGATATACATTCGCTGATTGCACCGGCGACGCCCACCTGGCTGTGATGGCTGGTGCGAGGACCATGATGGGCCGTGAAGCAAGGTCGGAATATGGGGAATCACTGGCTCCTGAAAAAGCAGATGGCTACACCATGGGTGTCAGCATAGAATGGTATTGCGAAGACAGGAATACCCCATGCTCTTTCCCTGATTCACTTGACTGGGGATTGAAACTGGATGAAACGACCGTCGAGCCTGTCCACCGGGCCAACTGGTACTGGGAAGTCGGAATGAACGATGACCAGGTCGCAGATGCCGAGAAGATCAGGGACTATGGCATGTACGTGGCCTACAGCACTTTCTCTTATTGCAAGAACCGCCTCGCCAAGAAGGAAGATTGGGAATGTACCCATCTGGTATGGGTCTCCCATGTCTCTGGGAAACGCGAAAGCCGCAGGATTCTCGGAGACCTTGTGCTCCGCGAGCAGGACCTTACCAGGCCGATCCCTTACGAGGATGGTACCTGTACTACCACGTGGCGCATCGACCAGCACTTCCCGGACCCTCGCAATGCGGGCAAATATCCTGGAGAGGAGTGGATGTCCGTCGGAGTCCTGACTCCTATCGATCCTTATGCCATCCCATACAGGTGCTTGTATTCCAGGGATATAGCCAATATGTTCATGGCGGGCAGGGACATCAGCGTGACCCACGTTGCCCTAGGTTCCGTAAGAGTTATGCGCACCTGTGCAATGATGGGTGAGGTGGTCGGAATGGCTGCCAGCATCTGCACCAAGAAGGGCCTCCTGCCTCGTGACATCTACCAGACTGCCTTCCAGGATCTGGTGGAACTTATGAAGAAAGGAACGGGACGTACAGATGTCCCATACACCCAGTTCTATCACCAGATCGACCGTACCGGACATCAGGCTGAGGATCGTTGACGTCAGGCGCCATGGCAATCATCGATTGGATTATCGTAATCCTTTTCATAGGGGCCCTGATTACCATCGGGTACGTTTTTTCCAGGAAGAGCCGGAATATTGAGGATTATTTCCTTGCAGGACGTTCCATGCCGGGATGGCTTGTGGCTATTTCCGCGACCGGTACCGCGATCAGTGCCGGGACTTTCGTAGGATCCCCGGAACTTGGATTCAACACGAACCTGACGTACGTCATGAATCTGATCGGGGCTGTCATCGGTGGTACTCTGGTTGCTGCACTGATCCTCCCGAAACTGTATAATGCCAAGACGATTACAATCTATGGATATATAGGAGACCGCTTCGGAGAGACTGCGAAGAGGGCAAACAGCCTCATGTTCCTGATCGGTCAGCTTTTCACTTCAGGCTCCAGGCTGTTCATCGCCGCCATAGCAGTGTCGGTAATCCTCTTCGGCAACATACATTTCAGTTTCCTGATGTGGTCCATCATCATCCTTGGGGCGGTATCGACGTTCTATACCATCATGGGAGGTATCAAGGGTTTGATTTACATCGATACCTTCCAGACGATCCTGATCATCCTTACCGGCCTGATAGCCATGGTAATGATCTATTGCTCGATAGACGGAATCCCTTTCAGGGAAATATGGCATACCCTCACTGCCGGAGGAATGGTCAAGGATCCGGGAGCCACAGGCGGGATGGCAGCGGACGGCACTCTTTATGGCTGGTCTTCGGGAAGCAAGGTGAAGATGTTCGACCCCTCGCTCAGGATGGATCTCCCTTACACCATCCTCGGCGGAGCGATCGGAGTCGCTTTTTTCAAGATCGCCCAGTTCTCCACGGACCATGATTTCGTCCAGAGGCAGCTCGCCTGCAAAGATGTAAGACAGGCCGGTCGTTCCCTGATCCAATCACAGCTCCTTGCTATGCCGATCGTGCTGACCTTCTTGTTCATCGGATCCCTGCTGTTCGTAAAGTACGTCAACGATCCGTCTGCCGCTTCTTTCGTCGACAGGGCCGGAAACGTATCAAGTTTCTTCACTGATGCCAGGGACATATTCCCGCAGTATATCAAGAACCATATTCCTACTGGAGTCAGGGGATTGATGATAGTGGGAGTGCTGGCGGCGGCGCTGTCTTCCTTCAATTCCGCGATAAATGCGATGGCCTCCAGCTTTGTCTCCGACCTCTACCTCCCTATCCGCAAGGAAAGGGGGAAGGAGATCGAAGGTTCTTCCGGACAGCTTTCTTCTTCCAGGAAGATGGTTGCCTTGATGGGAACTCTCCTGACCGCATTCGCCATCCTGACGGTGGTCATGCAGCAGAGCAGCGGACTAAATCTGGTCGATTTTGCTACAGGCATCATGTGCTTCGCCTACGCCGGAATGGTCGGAGTCTTCCTGACGGCACTGTTTACGAAAAGAGGTAACACCAGGAGCGTTGTCGCCGCACTGATTATCGGAGCCTTGATAATACTTCCGCTCATGTTCCAGAAGGAACTGTTCGGAAAAAACTACATCGCATGGACGTGGTGGTGTCCTATCGGTGGAATCATAAGCACGTTGGTGTGCATGTCAGGCAAGCCCGAAAAGGCCTGATACAAGGTCTTCCGCGGAAGTTCCTTGGAAATATGATGGCACATCCGCTTCCTTCAATACATTCATGATTTCAGAAGCTTCGAAACGTTTCCCTTCGAGCCTGCGTGCGAGTTCGCCGGAAGGTTCGTCGAAGAGGTAGTCTCCATAGAACGTCAGGCTGCATATCCTGCCATGATCGAGCTTGAATGCTGCCTCCACGGTGCCGCAGGGCAGCTTCGCCTTCCTGGAGAAGCCAGCTTCGCGGGAGTGTCCGTAAATGAAATCCCATGTGGAGAACTTGGTTTCTGCCATCAGTTCCACTTGCCTGATATCTTCAGGCGGTAGTTCCATCTGAGCGTCACCGTCGGAGAGTATCCTTTGAAGAGCCTCCTGCAACTCGTCCAGGGAACCGTATCCCGGCAGATAATCCTTCAGGTTGCAGACCCTGCTTCTCACCGAAGCTATCCCTTTCGCCTGCATCTTCGATCCCGGAGCATCAAGGACATGCGCCAGGGTTTCCAGGTCGACGTCGTACATCAAGGTCCCGTGGATGATTTCACGGCCGTGGGAAACCCTTCTGGCGTAGCCTGAGCACTTCCTCCCGTCCACGAACATGTCGTTCCTGCCGGTCATCACGACATCGACCCCGAGGGTCCTAAGGGCATCGGCGACAGGTTCCGGGGACGGCTCCTTGCCGATGATGGTGTAATTCAGGTTCTGCAGGTCGTGATATACGGCCCCGCCTCCGGTCACCCTCCTGGCGAGGGTTATCCCGTGTGAGTCCAGGTACTGGAGGTTCACTTCGGAGAATACATTCTGGTTCAGCCCCACGATGACGGCCGGCCGGTTCCTCCAGAGGAAGAAATACGTTTCCTCCTGCCTGACGTTCTCGAGGCAGTATTCGTCGAATGCCAGGTTGAAATAGGGATCAGTGGATGTGTTGTTCAGGAATCTCATTCAGGATAACCGGAAGTATGTATCGTTTAGTGTGCGGATAGTCGGGGAGATGCGTTCCGGGATAGACATGGCTCCTTCCCGGATAATGGAGCTCGAATTCCGGGCGGCAGTCCACCATTTCGTCCCTGTCGGCAAAGATTCCGGTGGTGAGGGCGGCCTCTTCCGGACCGACGTCCTTGAACTGGCCTTCTTCAAGTTTGCGGTATCCGTCGCATATCCCTTGGGTGATGGAGAAGTATTCAGCTCCGTCGGCTCTCGGGGACAGGTACTTGACTTCCCCAATCATGCTCTCCAGCAGGGCTGATATGTGGAAGTCCGGATTGATCAGGATCTTGCGGCGTCCGCGCAGTTTCTGTGCCCAGAAGCCTCCGAGCGAAAGGCCGACCACGAGGTCCGGGTCTTCGTCCCGGCATATTCCTTCCAGCAAGTCCAGGGCTTCATCCGGTTCGATCGGCACGTCGGGGGATATGACCTCGCTGCCCTTGATGAGTATCCTGAGGGTAGAGGCCATCTTGTAGGCTCCCGAAGATGCCAGTCCGTGGATGAAAAGTATCTTCATCGTCAGTCCTTGCGGCTTTCCAGGATCATGTCGCCGAGTTCTTCGAGGTCCCGGCATATGAAGTCAGCGGTTCCGACTTCGAGGGCGGTTTCGAGGGTGGTTTCTCCGGAGAGGACCAGTACGCTTACCGCGCCGGCACGGCGGCCCATCTCGATGTCGGTGTATATCCTGTCTCCTACCATCGCGATTTCGTCCGGGCGCAGGCCGTTCCTGTCGCGGATGCCGTCCAGCATCGTAGGATCAGGCTTGCCCATGACCTTGTCCGGCTTGCGGCCCGTGGCGGCTTCGATGCATTTCTGAAGTGAACCGCAGTCCACAAGGATGGTCCTGGCGTCGGTCGGACAGACCCAGTCCGGATTCGTGGCGATGTATGGAATGCCCTGCTTGGCCCACCAGGCAGCACGGCAGAGCCTCGGATAGACCAGGGTGGTGTCGAAGGCGACTATGAGCATGTCCGGAACATCGTCAGGATCGTCTGCACAGGCCTCGAAGCCGGCGGCGACGAACTGCTCCTGCATGCTCGGAGTACCCAGCATGAACAGCCTCCTGACTTCAGGATAGGCTTTCTTGATGTAGTCTATCGTGGCGATCGGAGTCGTGTACATGTTCGCCACCGGGCAGTCTATGCCCATCCTGGCAAGTTTGGCGATATAGTCTCCGACGGATTTCGTAGGGTTGTTGGTCAGGAACGAATGATCCACACCGTTGGCCTTCAGCGTGTCCAGCGTAGGGATAGTGAACGGGAATATGTTGTTCTCCATGTAGATGGTTCCGTCCATGTCCAGCGCCAGATGCCTGATCTTGCGCAGCTTCGCCTTCTGTTCCGCCGAAAGCGTCTTGTTGTAGTCGTCAGTCTTGTTCATAGACACAAAAATAGCAATTATCTTCGATATGCAGAGGATGTTTCTGAACAATCCATTGTTGATAAATAAAGAATATGGAGGATTCCGGGACTTAATATATTTATTATTTTTGTAAATGACCGGAATTGTATGGTTCAGAAAGAGAGATATTTCTTGATGGCTGCCCTCGCGGCCTGTTCCTCCGTTGCCCTTCGGGCGGCGGAGGCAGGATGTGCGCCGGGCAGGCGGCCCAACGTCATATTCATAATGATGGATGACGCCGGTCACGGTGATTTCGGGTGCTACGGGCAGACGAAGATAGAGACCCCGAACATAGATGCCCTTGCCCGCAACGGGATCTTGTTTACGGATATGTGCACGGCTTGCGCCCTTTCCGCACCGTCACGCTGCTGCCTTATCACGGGTCAGCATACGGGGCACGCGCAGATAAGGGACAACAAGGAAGGTTCCGGCGCTCCGGATCAGGCCAACATCTGGGACTACCGTGCCGTCGACCTGGACCCTGCACTGGAAGGCCAGGCCGGCCTTGCTGCAGGGACTCCGACCCTGGGTACCATGATGCAGCAGGCGGGTTATGTCACCGGAATGGTGGGCAAATGGGGGCTTGGAGGGCCCGTATCGGAGAGCGTGCCATGGAAGATGGGATTCGACTACTACTATGGCTGCATCTGCCAGAGGGTCGCCCACAACCACTATCCACAGTACTATTGGGAGAATGACAGGAAGGTTTACATCAACCCTGACGCCCCTGTCCCAGGCACGGCCCTCGATGAAGGCGCTGATCCCCTGGACGAGCACAGCTATGACAAATACAGGGCTGGCGGAATATACGGCCCGGACGTGATGTACGAGAACGTCGTCCATTTCATCGACGAGAATGCCGGGAATCCTTTCTTCCTGATGTGGACGACCCCGCTCCCGCATTCGCCTCTCCAGGCACCGAAGGAATGGGTGGACCATTATGTGTCCAAGTTCGGTGACGAGGCTCCTTACAACGGGGAGTATCACATCGGCTCGTGGCCTCACAACTATTTCCCTTGCCGTTATCCTCACGCTACCTATGCGGCGATGATCAGCTATTTCGACCATCAGGTAGGCCAGCTGGTCCGGGAGCTCAAGGACAGGGGACTTTACGAAAACACCCTGATCATATTCACTTCCGACAATGGCCCTGCCAACAATGCATCCTCTCCTACCCAGTGGTTCGACAGCGCATTCCCATGGCGATGCGGAAAGGGTTGGGCGAAGACCACCGTACAGGAAGGCGGAGTGAGGATGCCTTTCATCGTATCCTGGCCGAAAGTCATCAGGGAGGGCCGTGTGAGCCACCATCTGGGCTCCTTCGTGGATGTGATGCCTACCCTCGCGGAGCTGACCGGAGTCCAGGCACCATCCAATGACGGAATATCCATTCTCCCGACCATCAAGGGCAAGACCCGCAAGCAGAAGGAGCATGAATATCTCTATTGGGAAGCTCCTTTCGGAAAGGGGCTCGTCGCAGTCCGCATCGGTAAGTGGAAGGGTATAATCCGGGGAGTCCGGAAGGGTAACCGGAAGATGGAACTGTATGACGTCTCCGTGCCTGGCAAGACGGTAGAGAACAGGGAGAACGACCAGGCTGCGCTGCATCCCGAGATAGTGGAAAAGATGTGGGAGGTGATACGTGAAGCCCATTCAACCCCTTCGGATCCGGATTTCGACATACCTATCCTGAATTAAGATAATATCAAACGCAAGACTAAAATGGATCAAGCAACCCAGAAGAAATACAACTACTGGCAGTGGAGGACCCTCATCCTGCTGATGATAGGGTACATGCTGTTCTATTTCGTCAGGAAGAACTTCAGCATTACGATGCCGGCACTCGAGTCCGAACTTGGAATAAGCAAGACCAAGCTCGGTCTCTTCCTGACCCTTAACGGAATCATCTACGGTGTTTCCCGGTTCATCAACGGCTTCCTTGCAGACAGGGTTTCACGCAAGAAGATGATGGCCCTCGGACTCCTGCTTTCCGCTGTGGTGAACATCCTGATAGGTCTCAGTCCTGAGATGAACGGACTCTTCCATTTCCTCGACGGATCCGGAAAGGCTACCGCCGGAATGATTATATTCATCGGAAGCCTTTGGATGATAAACGGTTACACTCAGGGTATGGGTTATCCGCCGTGCGGAAGCCTGATGGCACACTGGATCAAGCCGTCAGAACTTGCATTCAAGCAGTCCATCTGGAACAGCTCCCATTCCATCGGAGCCGGCCTCGTGGCGATAATCTGCGGCTCACTTATCCTCAAGCCTTTCGGATATGAGGCCTGGCAGTGGTGCTTCTTCATTCCTGCCATCCTCTCCATCGCCGGTGCCGCGATGCTGTTCTTCGGACTGAAGGATACCCCTGCATCGGTCGGGCTGCCGGATCCGGAGACGATCGACGAGAATGCTCCCGAGAAGGAAGTCGTGGTGGAGGACCCGAAGTTCACCATCATGTGCTACAACAAGCTCGTCAAGGAGATGGTATTCAAGAACAAGATCATCTGGATCGTCGCGATAGCCAACTTCTTCGTATATGTCCTTAGATTCACCATCCTGGACTGGGGGGCTACGTTCCTTACCCAGGACAGGGGACTGAATATCAGCACCGCTTCCACGGTTGTCGCTGCATCAGAGCTGGTAGGAGGCATCGTGGGAACCTTGCTGGCCGGTTGGGCGACCGACAAGTTCTTCAAGAGCAAGGCGCACCGGACCTGCCTGATCGGGCTCGCAGGTGCTACCGTCTGCTTCTTCCTGTTCTGGCTTACCCCTCACAGTCTCAACGGACTTGCCGTGGTATGGATAATAATGGCAAGTTTCTTCATATATATGCCGCAGGCCCTTGTGGGCATTTCTCTCTCAAACCAGGCTACCAAGAGAGTGGCTGCTTCCGCCAACGGATTGGCAGGTATTCTCGGATATGCCAGTACGGCCGTTTCCGGTCTTGCTTTCGGTGCGATAGCTGACAAACTCGGATGGAACTCAGTGTTCGAGGTGGCGATCGTCATAGGCATCATCGGAATCATCCTCTTCGCTACCGTGTGGAACGCTCCTGCCAACGGCTATGCCAAGGTGGAGCCTATCATCGAACAGGTCAAGGCCGAGTTCGAGGCCACCCGGAAGGAATAGGTTCTTGGAAATAATCTTTTAATCTTAATTCTTATGAAACGTTTATTATCAGTTTTGTGTCTTTCCGCAGCCCTCATCGCAGGAGCTCTCATGAGTGTCTCCTGTATCGATGAACAGGGTTCCTGCGGTGACTACGACGAGTTGAAGGCAAGGCTGGATGCGCTCGAGAGCTCCGAAATCGTGAGCATCAAGTCCCAGTTAGCAGCCTTCAGCAGCTCCCTCGAGGCTGTCCAGGCCAAGGTGGACGGCATCAAGGAATGTGACTGTGCCGCCGATATGGCTGCCGTCAAGACCACCCTCGAAGATCTCCAGTCCAAGGTAGGTCTGCTTCTTACCGCAGAAGAGTTCAACGCCTACAAGACCAGCAATGACGCTGCCGTGGCTCAGATCCTCACTCAGCTTGCCGGTTTTGTGTCCAAGGAAGATTACGCAGCGTTCACATCCAAGTACAACGGGGACATGAATGCTCTCCTCACGATTGTCAACGGCAAGGTCGCAAAGAATGACTTCGATGCTCTCAAGGCTGTCTATGACTCAACCTTGACTGACATAAAGAATAAACTTGCAGACCTCCAGGGAGCTGTCACCAAAGAGCAACTGGATTCCTTCAAGGTCGAAGTGACCAAGGCTCAGCAGGATATGCGCACCGAACTCGACGAACTCGGGCCAAAGGTTGCCAAGCTTGATACACTTGTCATCGGACTTGGTACCGACGTTCTTGTACTCCAGGGACAGGTTGAGAACCTTACCACCAGGGTCACGGCCCTCGAAACGGCACTCGGAGTCTTAAAGACCCAGATGGAGGCCCTTATGAACAAGATCAACTCCGTGGTCTATGTCCCTGAATATTCCGACGGCATGATCAAGATCAAGGTCATCCCGGAAACAGTCGAGATGAAGTATGACATCAGGCCGGCCGCCCTTGCCGCATCCCTCGCCAAGGCCATTGCGGAAGAGAAGGCTTCGGCTTCGTTCGTGCTGAGGTCTGTTGCTACCAGGGCTGTCAATCCTGCCATGACCATCAAGTCCGTGACTTGCCCTGAGCCGGGCTCCATCCTTGTCACCGCCGTCGTCTCAGGTGTAGCCGCCGAGCAGGCTGTGGCAGTTTCACTGCTTGTCACTGACACTTACGGTAACGAAATCCAGTCCAACTACACCTCCATCAGCTACGCCTTCGATGCCAACTCCTATATCGAGAACGGAGTATGCTACGGAGAAGGTGTCGAGAAGAACGGTGTCATCTGGGCTCCTGTCAACTGCGGCTTCGAGCCTGCAACCGATACGACCCGGGGATATCCTTACGGCAAGTTCTACCAGTGGGGTAGGATCTACGGACAGGGTTCTGACGCCGAGTTCGACCAGACCGTTCCTGAGGTGGTTACCGGAAGGGTATCCGTGGAACAGGGACAGCTGGAAGGCAACAAGGGCAAGTTCTACGCCCAGAATGAGGAGCCTTACGACTGGAACAGTTCTCCTGATGCCAAGCTCTGGAATCTTGGTACCGTCGAGGTTCCGGTCAAGTCGGAATACGATCCGTGCCCTGTAGGCTGGAGGCTCCCTACTGAAATCGAAGTCCAGAGCATCTTGGGCGACAAAGAGTTCCTTCCTCTCGCCGGATACAACGACTGCATCGACGGCAGGTATGCTCAGAGGGACAAGATAGGTTTCTACTGGACATCCACTACTGACGGTGCCAAGTCCAAGTTCTTCTTCGTCCATGCCGAGGGTACAGGAGTGTCCTCGAACCCTAGGGCCTACGGATATACTGTGCGTTGCGTCAGGGACGGACAGGCTTCCGTTACCGGAGTTATCATCAGCCGTCCGAGCCTTGCTCTCTCTGTAGGACAGAGCGAGACAATCACCGCAAAGGTAGAGCCTAATGACGCTGCCAACAAGCAGATCAAGTGGTCATCCAGCGATGAGACTGTCGCAATTGTCGAAAACGGTAAGATCACCGCTATCAAGGCCGGTTCCGCCACCATTACCGCAACTTCGGTCGACGGCAACTTCCCGGCATCCTGCTTCGTGACTGTCAATCCGGTCTATTACGTTGAGAACGGCGTCAACTTCGGCGAAGGCTTATTCATAGCAGGTACGATCTGGGCTCCTGTAAACTGTGGCTTCGAGGCTCCGACCGATACGACCAAGGGATATCCTTACGGCAAGCTCTACCAGTGGGGAAGGCGCTACGGCCAGGGCTATTCCACTGATTATGATACGACCGTGCCAGAAATCGTGGAAGGACCTGTCCCTGTGGAGAACGGGAATTACGCATTGAATGCCAATGCTTTCTTCACGAGCTCAGCATCGGCATACGATTGGGCTCAGTTCAAGAATGACCACCTGTGGAACAGGGAAAGCGACATCGAGCCGGACAAGACCAGCAACGATCCTTGCCCGACAGGATGGCGTGTACCTACCTGGAAAGAGCTTTATGCCCTTGGATCCGGGAACCATTCTTCACTCGTCACTTCGGATGCCGGTATCGCTGGCATGTGGTTCAGCGGTGACAAGCCTTACTCTCCTTCGGTGGCTGCGGTATTCCTTCCTGCAGCAGGTGAACGCCTCTGCGATACCGGTGTCGAGATGTACCGCAACCAACGCGGTTACTACTGGGCTTCCGCACCGAACGGAGTAAGTGCATTCTGCCTCTATTTCTACTATGGAGACGCGCGTACCGACATGAGTATGGCAAGGGCCAACGGCCTGTCCCTCAGGTGCGTCAAGGAGTAGGAAGCATTCCGATGTCTTCGAAAAGCCGCCGGTACACGGCGGCTTTTTCTTTTAGAGGAAGCGGATATGCACGGGAAGAGGAAGGCATCCTGTAAAGACGCAGGCTGCGTCCTTCGACCGTCACCTGGGAATAATCTCCGACAGCCGGAGGAACTGCCCCGAATGCCTCGCACAGGGTCATGGTGGCCTTCTCCCCGGTGGTGACGATGGCCTCGCATGAAGGGATGCGCCGCAGGAGGGCTGGTACATCGGTCGGGGTCACCACTTCCAGGAACTTGTCGGAAGCGTTGTCCTTGAGCCTGCGTACCTCGCAGGCGGTATCGTACATGGCTATTCCGGCGGAGGTGCAGAAGTCCCGGATGTCATCGAGCTTGAACTTCCTCGCGCCTGCATCTACGAAGCGGTCCTTGTCTCCGAAAAAGACAAGGCCGATGATGCGCCACATGTCATTGATGAAGTTCGGGTAATAGAACTTTATGCTCCATCTTTTCTCCTGGGGAGGGAAACTCCCCAG